>Ga0116224_10000196_pt1 | contig 51826 bp, 51 predicted proteins | sample Sb_taG_9_FD_89699 | JGI IMG/M metagenome (GOLD analysis project Ga0116224, IMG submission 89699) | Peat soil microbial communities from Weissenstadt, Germany - Sb_50d_b_LC metaG | ecosystem: Environmental > Terrestrial > Soil > Wetlands > Peat | place: Germany: Weissenstadt | collected 2010-09-21 | reverse complement strand
CAATCCTGCGTCTGTAACCTTGCTTGAGAGGAGGGCCAGTCTCCGGAGTTCCTTGAGTTCCTTCAGGCCGCTGTCAGTCACGGATGTGAAGGCAAGGCTTAGCGTCTGGAGGTGTTTTAGCCCCTTGAGATCTTTCAGTCCTGCATCCGTGATCTTCGTACCCTCAAGGTTTAGTAACTGAAGTTCCTTGAGTTGCTTCAACTCGCCCAGCCCGGCGTCCCCTACCTGGGTGTAGCAAAGGGCCAGCATCCGCAGTCCCTTCAGCTCCTTGAGTTCTTTCAATCCTGCGTCTGTAACCTTGCTTGAGAGGAGGGCCAGTCTCCGGAGTTCCTTGAGTTCCTTGAGTTGCTCCAGTCCGTCGTCGGTCACCGGGGTTCCTGTCAGGTTTAGCTCCTCAAGTTGTTTGAGTTCCTTGAGGTCTTGCAGCCCAGCCTCCGTTACGCGGGTAAAGCCCAAGATTAGCGTGCGCAGGTTCTTGAATTCTTTGATGACATGCATGGCCTCGTCCGTCACGTCGGAGCCCATAATTCTTAGCTCCCGCAACTCCATGAAGCCCTTGAGAGCAATCACGTCGGCGTTTTTCACTGACCTTCGGAAGTCTACGCCGATGATCGGGGCCCCCGCCGCACTGGGGTCGCGGGTAACGCGCCCGCCTAACTCCTCGATGCTCTGCACGGCTCTTTCAGTCTCGCCGGCTCTCGGCGCAAGCTGGGTACCTTTGGCCGCGGGCGTGTCACTTTTCTCGGTCACCCCCGCGACGGGCACTCGCCTCGTGTCTACCTCCTCCGTTGCTCGCTGCCCCCTCTTGTCTCTCTCACCGAGATCGTTCCTACAGCCGCCCGCCAGAACCAGTGATAGAGCAGTGCTGAACGTCACCAGCCGTACAGCCATCATGGTCGTCCTCCGGCGCAAAAGCGACAGAAATCGGAGTCAGTTCATTTTTCGCCCCCGACAACCAGCCGAAAAATGAACTGCCTCCGATGTTCCACCGATGTCCTGACACTGATGTCATGTTTGCTTAGATCTTCTCGATGATCACCACACCATAAGGTGCGGTCATCGACAACGGCGTGCCATCGGTCGTGATTCGCAGCTTGTCCACCACACCCGACAAGCCCAGAAGGCTTCGAGGAAAGGTCGCCGGCGGCACAGGTGCGAGTAGCGGATCGCCTCGAAAGTGGCACGGGATGACGTATTCTGTCTGGTCCATTCCCTCGACCTTCAGCCGCAGGTAGCCGGAACGCACCATCATGGTCACCAGACCGACTGCTGTGTTGACCTGCAGATGGACACCATTCTGCGGCATCGGCAACCCGAGTTGCATGGCCAACGCCGCTGACATCGCCGTGATGTCCGAGCCGTTATCTACGCGAAACGTCTGCTGTGGCCAGTTGCCGGCTGAGTCGCGTAGGTGCAAATCCACCTCGGCCCGAAGGAGCAGATCGCCAGTAGCGTACAGAATCTCGTGATCGAGCGGCTTCTCAAGGCGACTCATGCTTGAACCACCTTGACCGAAACATTCGTCAGGTAGCTGGCGACCTCGGGCCAGCCGACAGCCAGCACCTCGATGCCACCTTCTGCGGGCCTGTAGGCTACATGCAGTTCGGCGTAATAGTAGCGAAGAGTGGCTCGCTCCAGATGGCGTTGAACGTACTCCTCGGCGAACTGCATACCCTTCCGCTGCTGCTCGGCTTCCAGGGCATCCAGCACAACTGCCGGCCACGCCACGTGCCCTCGGGGCAGCTTGTCGAGCGGCATCTGGGCTCGCGGGGTGCTGGGGTCGATGATCTCTTGCATGGTGGTGATCCTCCCGCGGTCGATAGTAGCAGATTTCGACGGCTGAGTCGATCTAAAGAGGGCCGCAGCTCGTTTACCAGAAACGAGCTGCGGCCCCCAGGCTCCCCCAGCAAAACAGTACCGGCCGCTCGCCTTATTTCTTCTGGACCAGTCCTTGGGCTTCGCGCACAATGTCGGCGGCGGTCAGGCCGTACTTGGCGAGCAGTCCCTCCGGCGTCCCCGACTCGGCGAAGGTGTCCTTGAGCGCCACGAAGCGCAGCGGCACCGGCAGCTGCCGCCCGACCGACATCGCCACCGCGCTGCACAGTCCCCCGTGCAGCAGATGCTCCTCGGCCACGACGATCCGCCCCGTGTCGCGCGCCGCCTTCAGCACCGCCTCGTCGTCGAGCGGCTTGACGGTGTGCATGTCGAGGACGCGGGCCTGAATCCCCTGCCCCGCCAGCGTGTCGGCCGCCTTGAGCGCCTCGGCCGTCATGAGGCCGTTGGCGATGAGCGTCACGTCCTTGCCGTCGCGGAGTTGGTTGGCCTTGCCGATGGTGAACGGGACGGCGTTCTCGTACACGATGGGCACGTTCGGCCGGCCGGCGCGGAGGTAGGCGGGCGTCTTGATGCGGGCCAGCGCCGCCACCGCGGCCATCATGGACGGCTCGTCGGCCGGAACCACGACGGTGAAGTTCGGCAGCGAACAGGCCAGGCTGACGTCCTCGATGCCCATCTGCGACGGCCCGTCCTCGCCGATGCTGATGCCGACGTGGGTGCCGACGATCTTCACGTCGAGGTTGGGGAAGGCCACCGACATGCGCAGCTGGTCGTAGGCGTTGCAGGTGATGAAGGCGGCGAAGCTGGCCGCCCAGGCGCGCTTGCCCGCCGCGGCCAGGCCGCCGGCGACGCCGACGAGGTTCGACTCGGCGATGCCGACGTTGAAGAAGCGCTGCGGGAACTTCTTCTCGAAGAAGTCGGTGCGCGTCGAGTTGTGGACGTCGCCATCGACGACGACGACGTCCGGGTAGTCCTCGCCGAGCTTGGCCAGCGCCAGGCCGAAGGCCTCGCGCGTGCTTTTTCCCATTTTCATGTTTGCCGCTCCCGTTAGGCCCCGATGAACTCCAGCGCCTTCTTCGCTTCTTCCGGCGTCAGCGGCTTGCCGTGGTGGTTGGGGTCCTTGCTCAGCAGTCCCTGGATCGGCCAACCCTTCACGGTTTTCGAGATGATGACGGTGGGCTTGCCCCGGGCTTGCTTCGTCTTTTCCAGGGCGGCGAGCGCTTCCTTCATGTCGTTGCCGTTGATCTCCTGCACGTCCCAGCCGAACGCCTCCCACTTGGGGGCCAGCGGCTTCATGTCCATGACCTCGGTGGTAGATCCGGTCTGCTGGTAGCCGTTCTGATCGACGACGGCGACGAGGTGGTCGAGTTGGAACTTGTGGGCGGCCATCACCGCTTCCCAAACCTGCCCCTCCTCGATCTCGCCGTCGCCGAGCATGACGTAGACCCGCGAGTCGTAGCCGTCCAGGCGCGTCGCCAGGGCGTGGCCGATGCCGAGGGATAACCCCTGACCCAACGAGCCGGTGGACGCCTCGACGCCTGCCAGGCGGCGCATGTTCGGATGGCCTTCGAGGGGGCTGCCGAGCTTGCGCAGCGTCGGTAGCAGGTCGCGCGAGAAGTAGCCGGCCTCGGCGAGGACGGCGTAGAGGAGCGGGGCGGCGTGGCCCTTGCTCAGAATGAAGCGATCGCGCTGCGGCCAGGTGGGGTTCTTGGGGTCGTAGCGGAGGACGCCGCCGAAGTAGAGGGCGACGGCAATCTCGACACCCGAGAGCGATGAAGTCGGGTGTCCTGAGCCGGCGGTGGTCGTGCTGGTGATGATCTCCTTGCGAACGGTCTTGGCGCGGGCTTGCAGGTCGGCAAGGTTGGCTGGCACGGTCGGCCCTCCGAATCCGTCGGTTCCGATGGCGCCCGGCCGCGGGCCGGGTGCCGGCGCAGTTGAAGATATCGCGCTCGGGGGGGACGGACAGGGGCCGCGACTCCGTTTTTCAGCGTGGCGCGGCGGTCCGCGCCGGCGCCAGTTGGACGCTGCCGGACGAGGTGGCTTGCGGGCGGAACGGCCCTGGGCAGGAAGGGGCGAAGATCGGCCCCGAAAGGATGGTCCAGAGCGCAATGGCCGCGATCCAGCGGAATCGCATAGGTGCCTCTTCTTTCGGCCGCCGCGCGGGCGAAGGGCGGCCAACCATCAACAGAGCAAAGGCGATGCCGCTCGCGGGTGCCATCACCCACAGGAGCGCACAAGTCATTAACGAAGAAGCACTTACGATTTTCGCATGGCTCCCGCCGCGCCGCGCCGCCGTCGGCCAGACGTTAACGGCGGCTAACGGCCTTGCGCCAGCGGCGTTCGCGGCGGGAAGCGCTGTGCGGGAGGGGAAACGAGAAAACCCGCGCCGGGGGAGCAGCGCGGGTTTCCGGGAGGGGGCCGAGAAAAGTCGGCACGGCAAAGGGTCGGGGGAGTTGCCGTGCGTTCTAGCCGAACTCTGCTGGGGGTTTGCGGGTCGGGGCGGAGTGTCGCCCGGGTCCGGTCGGCGAAGGTCATTCGCGTCCCGGACCCGAGTCGCCACCCTGCTCGCCCAGGCGTTCCGGCGCCTGGGCATCAACCTCTTCTGTTCCAGCCCCGTTCGCATCCGGGTGCCGGTCCGAGTTGTCGCCAGGGAGAGAAGCAAGCCGCGCGCCAATGGCGGTCCGCGGTTAAGCGATTGGGTCACAACTCTTTGATATTGGTGCCTTTAGCGACAAGAACCCGGAACGAGCCGCGGCCGCCGGTCGGGGGGTGGTCACTGCAAGAGTTACAAAGGGATTCCCGAGTTTGCAGTTCGGTGAAGCCGCGGGTGATCAGCGGAGGAGGATCACGCGCACGTCCATGACGTTTGTGCCCGTCAGCCCGCTGATGAGCAGGTCGCCGGTCGCGGCGAAGTAGGAGTAGGCGTCGTTGCGAGCGAGGAAGGCTGCGGGGTCCAGGCCGAGGCGCCGTGCCACCGTCAGTGTTTCGGCGGCGGCGACGGCCCCCGCGGCATCGGTTGGCCCATCTTCCCCGTCCGTCCCGCCGCTGAGGATTACCACGTCGTGCAAGCCGTCCTCGCCGAGTTTCAGGGCCGTCGCCAATACGAATTCCTGGTTGCGCCCGCCCTTGCCGTGGCCCGCGACGAGCGTGACCGTCGTCTCCCCCCCGGAGAGGAGACAAACCGGCGGTCGCAGGGGAACGCCGTCGGCCCGGATGCTGCGGACGATGCCGGCAAAGGTCGTGGCGACGTGGCGCGTTTCCCCCTCGAGGAACGAGCCGAGGTTCAGCACCCGATAGCCGAGCCGTTCCGCTTCCCCGGCGGCCGCGATCAGGGAGCGGGCGTTGTTGCCGAGGATGACGTTGTGGACGTTCGCCGGCAGCGCCTTCAGCGTCTCGGCAATGCGACCCGCGGCGCCTTCCGCGAGGTCGTGCAGGACCGCGGGGGGAACCTGCGAAGTCAGGTGGTATTTCTCCAGAACGGCGCGGGCGTCGGCGAACGTGGTGGGGTCGGCGGCGGTCGGGCCGGAGGCGATCACGTCGAGCGGGTCGCCGACCACGTCCGAGATGATAAGGCTGAACAGCGCCTTGCCGGTGAAGGTCTGGGCCAGCCGCCCGCCCTTGACGGCGCTGAGATGTTTGCGGACGCAGTTCATCTCGTTGATGGTCGCGCCGCAGGCGTGGAGGAGGCGCGTCACCTGCTGCTTGTCTTCGAGGGTGATGCCGGCGGCGGGTGCCGGCAGCAGCGCCGAGCCGCCGCCGGAGAGGAGGCAGAGCCCCACGTCGTTCGGCCCGGCCTGCGCCAGCAGGTCGAGCATCTGTCGGGCGCCGACGACGCCTTCCGGGGTCGGGAAGTTGGTCCCCGCGGGACGAGCGGCGTGGAGACGGATGGCTTTCAGGGGACGGACCGATTCGGCGGGGACGTTGACGATGCCGCTAACCCGGTCGAGAAGGCCGAGGAGGGCGCCCTCGGCGCCGGCGGCCATCGCGGCGCCGGCCTTGCCGGCGCCGACGACGAGGATGCGCTCGGCGGTGGCCAGGGCGTCGCGTAACGGCGGGGTGGGGTCGGTGAGGGCGGCACGGACGAGGAGTTCGGGATTGGCGGCGGCGACGGCGGCATCCCACATGGCATGGGCGTCCCGGCGTAGTGGGGCTGCTGTTTGGTCCACGATGCTTTGCTCTCGTGTTGATCGGGAGGTGTACTTGACGCTGCCGAGGAGTTATCATACGAGTGTGTGGAGTTCGCGGGGCACCGTACGCGGGCCGGGGCACACGAGCAATGAGGCTCTACCGAAGCATGAAGGAAGATGCCGATGGTCTGCCCCTGGTTGGGCGCAGCCCCCGGATGCTGGGTGTCAGACCGGGCAACAACCGGACCCCCGACGTGCCTGCGATCAATCCTTCCGACCCAGTTAGTCCAGGGCTCGGTGGGATGTCCGTTGCGCCGGACGATCCGATGCACTTGCAACGATACCGGCGCCCTCCCAGTCTCGGTGGAATAGGACAGGAGCCGGTCTGGTGGATCGACAGCGATGATCTCGGCGTGGAGCTTCGATTTCGACAAGACGGGGCCACTCACGGCCTCATCGAGGCCCGCTACACCATCCCCCTGGGGGATTACGAGGCAGCGCTGGCGAAGACGCGGTCGCGCTGTACCCTGTATTGCAGATAAGTTTTCATCGGAGGTGAGGCCATGACGCCCGAAACTCGTTTCGCTGAGGCGCTGCGCTCGCCTGATCCAGTCAAGTCGCTCCGGGGTGTCGTTCTGGAACTAGCGCGAGAGGGCGAAAGCAAGGCAGCAATCTACGAACGCCTGCTGGCTTTCGTGCCGCTTCGCCGCACCCAGGACGATTACCGAGACGCCGACGAGGACATCCTGATGGACGTGATGGATGCCCTGACCGGCTGGTGCCATCCGAGCGCGGAATTGCTGCCCGGTGAGACCTTGAGTTGACGGGGCGGCCGAGAAGGGAAGCACAACAATGGGACCAACAACGACAAACAATTGCCGGTAGTCGTTCCATAACCCGAGTAGAAGTATCGATGAAACGACCCCCGGCACATTCTGTGTCCCTCGGCAGGACCCCCGGAGACGTAACGAGCCATGGCCACTTTGATCATCAACGCTCCCAAAGCCCAGGCGGCGCACGGTCAGAAGAAGAGTTTCGAGAGCACTCTTAACTCGGGCATTGGCGACGGCTACGCGATTACCAAGCCTTTGGTCGCCCAGCTTCAACCTGGCTGCCGTGTTGTGCTGCTAAGTAAGGAGCAGAAGCGACGAGCAGAGGGTACGCTCGAAAAGCTCGTCGCGACCAGCAAGGCGAAAAACGGCATTCAGAGGTATGACGTATATATCAAGGATCTGGCAGAAATAGCCTACCAGGGTGAGCCCTTAAATCGGAACGGCGTTTCGGTCGTTTGAAAAGTAAGCGATTGCCGCTTCGCTTCAGAGACCTTCATCGGGGTCGTTGAGCCAACGGTCGAACGCTTCCAGGTCGCCCCGCCACGGGACCAGGCCGACGAGTCGCTTGACGGGATCATCGTCCGGATGGACGGTGGCCGTGACCTTCTGTCCCTCTCCAAGGGCCGAATCTCGGATTAGCTGCATCCTGCCCCAACGCAGCCAGGCGTCGCTCATCCGGGCAATGTTCCCCCGATCAGCGACGGGAACGGGGTTCTCGCCGGTAATCTCGGGCAGTGCCCAGACCCACAGGCGCGGCCGCTGCTCCAGGTCGGAGAGCATCAGCGGCACGACCGCCGCGCCCATGCCGATGATCTCCCGAAAAGCCGGATGCTCCACGATGTCCGCATCGTCGGAGAGTACCCCGGTAGCGGCTTTCCAGGCGGCCTCCAACTGACGAAAACGCTGCTCGACCGTCTCCGGCGGAGTTGTCGCCGGGCCCGTCGCAGATCGTGTGGCCATGATCGTGTCTCCCACGGGCGACTCCTCAGGTCTGTCGCAGAGGACAACCCATCCCTAGATTCTACCCGCGGAGGCAGGACAAGGGCGACCGCTGCGATTACTTTTCTCCCTTCCCAATCCGTGCCCCGTCCCACACGCGCACCGTTTTGTCCCAGCTGCCCGCCGCCAGCCACTTGCCGTCCGCGCTGAACGCCACGCACAACACCTCGCCGGTATGCGGCAACTCCCCGCGCGCCTCCCCCGTCGCCGCGTCCCACACCTTCACCGCGTTGGGACGGTTCCAATCGCCGTCGCCGCTCCCCAGCACCTTGCCATCCGGCGAAAACGCCAGGGCCCACACGTCGCCGCGGTGAGCGCGAACGCTAAGCCGCAAGCGGCCAGAGGAGACGTCCCATGTTTTCACCGCTCCGTAGCGCATCCCCGCCGCGACCGTCTTGCCGTCCGGGCTCAGCGCCACCGAGCGCACCTCGCCGTCGTCGCGCTCGCCCTTCAACGTCGCCTCTTCCTTTCCCGACGCGGACCACAGCCGCACCGTCCCGTCGGAACTGGCCGTCGCCAATTGCTTCCCGTCACTGCCCCAGGCGACAGCGTTCACCCATGTCTTGTGTCCTTTGAGCAGCGCCTTCTCGCGGCCGGTTCCTGGGTCCCAGAGGCGGACGTCGCCGTCGAAGCCGCCGCTCGCAATGGTCTTGCCGTCGGGGGAGAAGGCCACCGTCAGGATTGCCCCCCGATGACCGCGCAGCGTCTGCTGTTCCTGCCCGGTCGCTGCGTCCCAAACCTTGACCGTGCCATCGTAGCTCGCGCTGGCGAGCGACTTGCCGTCCGGGGCGAAGGCGACGGCGGAGACCACGTCGGTGTGCCCCTTCAGCGTCAACCGCACGCGACCGGCCGGCATGTCCCAGAGGCGCACTGTCCTATCGGCGCTCGCCGTCGCCAGCGTTTTGCCGTCGGGGGAGAACGCGACGCCGCCGACCCAGCCCTCGTGTCCCTTCAGGACGAGCGGTTCGTCGGCGTGGACGACGGCCGAGAGCCACGGCACCAGGACAAGGGCAGACGCGATGATCGGCCGCATTGGAACGTCTCCGGCGAAGGTCGGGGCGTGCGAGCGATTATTGCACACGGGCGGCGCGTGGCAAGCGCTTGCCGTCCCGGGAGCGCGCGGGTAGCTTGGGGCGCATGAACATCGCACGCCAGCTTGTCCTGCCGCTCATCGCCCTCGGTCTGATCGTTCCTCGGCCCGCCGGCGCTGCCGACCCGGTCAGGGCCGACGAAGTCCTCGCCGGCCTGCGCGACTTCTACAAGAAGAGCGCGAAGGACGACGGCTCTTTTCGTCCCGGCGTCGATCCCGAATACGAAGGGATGTCCGACAGCGCCGCCAGTGACCTCGCCCCGGTCACTTACGCCGTCATCCTCCACAAGACCTTTGGCTGGAAACTGCCCGACGAGCCGAAGACCATCGCCTTCCTGCAAGGGCGACAGAAGGACGACGGTGCCTTCGTCAACGTCGCCGGCACCAACGATCCGAAGAGCCCATCGGCCCGCATCTACAACACGACGCAGGGCCTCGTCGCGCTGCACGCCCTGGGCGTCAAGCCGAAGCACGATCCGCTGCCGGTCTTCGAGGAGGTGATGAAGGGCGATTACAAGGCCCTGCCGCCCTACAGCACCAGCTTCTTCCCGCTGGCCTACCGCGCCGCCGGCAAGACGTGGCCGAAGGAGTTCGACAAGCGCGTCCGCGCCCTGATGGTGCAAGCCGACGACGGCTACCTGAACGACCACATTGCCGCGACGTTCCACGCCGCCCACTACTACGCACTCCTGGGGGAGCCGACGCCGAAGGCCGAGGCCATTGTCAAGCGGGCCCTGCGCGATCAGAAACCCGACGGCGGTTGGTTGCTCAACCCGCCGGCGCGCGATCGGCACGCGGCGTTTGATGCGGTCTTCACGCTGAAGCACCTTGGCGGCGATTCGCCCGAGTGCCGCAAGGCCATCGCCCGGGCGGCGGAATGGGCGCTGAGCTGCCGCAACAAGGACGGCGGCTTCGGCCACTTCCCCGGCAGCCCGTCCGACGCCGACGCGGTCTACTTCCAGGTGGGCGCCCTCGTGATGGCGGGATTCCTGAAGCCGGCCGACCCCCTCCCCCCCGAGCCGGAGCTGCTCGGGTGGGGACATTTGATGCCGGTGAAGTGAACGACCTGCCACGGACTCGGCCGCCTCAGGAAGCGGCCGGCACGGGCAGAGGCAGGGGGCGCCGAGTCAGTGAGGAAAAGAACGGCTGAGCGCTACCGGTCCAAACGGCGGACCACACGCCGGCGCCGCAACCGGGAGCCGCGGCCGGGTTGCCCCCCTCGGGGGAGAGCGCGAGGCCGATGGGGAGTGCGTGCGCGCCCGACAGTTTCAGGGAGAACCCTCGGGAGCCGGTCGATCGGGGCAGCGTGGTCAGCGTCCTGTCGTGGATGATCGAGGCCGCCGACTGTCCGTCGGTGCTGAGTGCGACGGCGATCATCCGCCCCGGCTGGCCGCGCGCAGCCCCCTCCGCGGCGGAGTGCGGCTGCTCACAGCACCAAACCGAGCCGTTGCCCTTGCCGTTGAGCAGCGTGCGGCCGTCCACGAAAATGACCAGGACGTGGATGGTCTTCGTGCGCGGCTCGACGGGCTCGGCGGGGACTTCCAACCAGGACGGGGACGGCACCCCCCGCGCTCCGCAGACATGAGCCGCCGACGATGGTTCGGGCACCGACTCCCCCGGTCCGAGGGTGAGCACACCGCCGCCGGTGACGACGGCCAAGGTCAGTGCGGCAGCGGCGACGGCCTTCAACCGTCCGAGGACGAGTCCGCGGAGCACGCCGTCGGCGAGTGCGGCCGCCCCGGGGGGCACGGCAGCGCCGGCCACGGCCTTGCCGGCCGTCCCCAGGGTAGCGGTGAGCAGCGGCGCCGGCACGGCCGCTTCGGCCGCCCCCTGGGACAGGAGCCCGGCCAGCGTCCCGCCCGCCAGGAGGAACCCGCGGCGCGTCAGGCGGGTCCGCAGCAATTCGCGGGCGCGGTTCAAGCGCGTGGCGACGGTCCCCTTCGGCCAGCCGAGCAGGTGCGCCGCCTCTTCCTGCGTCCGCCCCTCCAGGTAACAGCAGACGACCGCCTCGCGGTAGCGCGCCGGCAGGCGGCTCACCTCTTCGTCGAGGACGGCGCAAATTTCCGCGCGCACGGCCTCGACCGGGGCCTCGTTCCCCGCCACGTCGGTCAGGACCCGTTGCCGCGCCCGCCGCCGGGCCGCCTGAGCCCGCGCCCGGACGGCCACGCGGTAGGCAACCCCGTACAGCCAGTTGGCCACGCGCTCGCCGTCGCCGATCGAATGGGCCTTGCGCACCAGGATGAGGAAGGTGGCCTGGAAGGCGTCGTCCACCTCCTGGGCGCCGGTCAAGAGGCGGCGGCAGACGCCGAGGACCATCGGCCCGTGGCGCCGCAGCAGGGCCTCGAACGCCGCCTCGTCGCTGGCCACGACGTAGCGGCGCAATAACTCCCCGTCTGTCGGCCCGCCGGCGCACTCCGCGCCGAGCAGTCCCCGCAGTCGCCGCAAGGCGCCGCTGATGTGCCCGTCGGCCATCTCTTCACCCTCCGGAAAGGTGTACCATCCCTCTTACTGCAGCCGAAGGCGGTTTGCATTCATTTTTTTCCACGAGCTGTTCGGGGAGCGGCGCCGGAGTAAAATTACGTTTGCTTTTCCCTTGACAGTGCGGCTACACTAAGGAAATCGAACTTGTATCGCGGCCGAAGAATTCACCACTCAGCGCCCCGTGGTTGTTGTTCTTTCTGCCGCGTCGTGAGAACTTCTTTTCGAGGAAAGAATCATGAGTCGCGCCCGCTCTCGTCGGGGCTTCACGCTGATCGAATTGCTGGTGGTGATCGCCATCATCGCGGTCCTCATCGGCCTGCTCGTGCCCGCCGTCCAGAAGGTCCGCGACGCCGCGGCCCGCATCCAGTGCGGTAACAAGATGCACCAACTCGGGATTGCCGCTCACCACTCCCACGACACCGCGGGCTGTTTCCCGCCGGCCCAGGGTTGGTTCCCTTCGGCTCGGGCGTCGGGCGGGTCGGGCTGGGGCAGCCTCTTCTTCCACCTGCTGCCGTACCTCGAGCAGGACAACCTCTACAAGAGCGCGATCGTGTCGGGGGCCAACCCGATGGGTGAGACCCCGGTCCCGAACGCGACTTACTACAGCGGGGCTTACGGCGTCGGCACCCCGAGCTTCGTCGGCGCGACGACGATCAACGCCTACATCTGCCCCGCCGATCCGAGCTACACCCCCGCGCCCTACACGGATCAGGTCTTCGGCCTCCAGTGGGGCACCAGCTCGTACGCCGGCAACTTCCTTGTCTTCGGACAGTCGGACCCCTTTTTCAACGTGCTCGGTTACCAGGGCATGAGTTCCATGCCGGCGTCGTTCCCGGACGGCACCTCTAACACCATCCTTTTCGCCGAGAGATACGCTGTCTGCGTCTCGAACTCGTTGGGCCTGTCGCGGGCCTGCCTGTGGGACTGGTGGGAGACTTCGGCGACCGTCCCCGGGCACGACTATTACCCCTTCATCGCTCTGAACACCTCGAACGGCGACAACATCGGTCCGGGGGCAATCTTTCAGGTGCGCCCCCTCGCCGGCAACTGTGACGCCTCGCGCGCTTCCAGCCCGCACACCGGCGGGATGCAGGTGACCCTGGCCGACGCCAGCGTGCATTTCCTCTCCTCAGGCATGTCGGGATCGACCTACTGGGCGGCCATTACCCCGGCCAGCAACGACATGCTCGGGCCCGACTGGTAGGCGTTCGTCACGCGGCGGAACCACTGAGAGTCTGTAGCGCCACCTTTGCCCTTCGCGCAGATTTGTTACCCTGGGCAGGCCCCGCGCCCTCTTCACACCCACGTCGCCGGATCACGCTCGCGCCGGCTCGGCCAGACCTCGACGTCCTTCCATTGCTCCTGCAACCGCGTCGCCAATTCCTCGACGCCGAATCGTTCCGTCGCGTAGTGCCCCGGCAGCACCAGCGCCAACTCCTGCGCCTGCGCCGCCAGGTAATCGTGAAAGCGCATCTCGCCCGTCAGCAGCACATCGGCCCGCACCCGCACGGCGTCATGCAGGAACTCGCCGCCGGCCCCGCAGACGATCGCCACACGCTGCACCGATGCCAGCGGATCGCCCACCGTTTGCACCAGCGCCGCGGCCAGCGCCGCCTTCACCGCCCTGGCGAATTCGCCGAGCGGGGCCGGCTGCGGCAAGCGGCCGAGGCGCCCCTCCCCGAGCTTCGACGCCGCCGGTCGCAGCGGGTAGACGTCGTACGCCGGCTCCTCGTAGGAGTGGACCTTCCGCATCGCCGCGACGACCGTCTCGACCGACGACTCGGGACAGACGACCTCCAGGCGCCATTCGCTGACGTCCTCGCGCCGCCCCTTCTGGCCGACGGTCGGCTGGCTGGCGTCCGAGCCGAAGAAGGTGCCGCTGCCTGCGAGTCGGAAGCTGCACTCCTTGTACTCGCCGACGTGTCCCGCCCCGGCGGCGAACATCGCGTCGGACACCGATGCCAGGTCCTTGTCCGGCACGAAGACGATCACCTTGCACTGGCGCGGCCCCTCGCCGCGCCGTAGCGGCCCCACATCGATCAGGCCGAGCCGGCGCACGATGGCGTCGTTGATGCCGCCGCGCGTGTTGTCGAATGCCGTGTGTGGGCTGTAGACCGCGACCCCCGCCCGGATCAGCGACAGCAGCATGCGGCCTTCGGGGTTGCCCGTCGTCAGCCGCTTCACGGGGCGAAAGAGGATCGGGTGGTGCGTGACGATGAGTTGCGCCTTGGCCTCGACGGCCTCGGCGGCCGACTCGGGCGTCACCGTGAGGCAGGTCATGATTCGCTTGACGCGGGCCTGGCGGTCGCCGAGCAGCAGGCCGACGTTGTCCCATTCGGCGGCGAGGCGCGGCGGTGCGAACTCTTCGAGAAAACCGACGACTGCGGCGACGGTTGGCATGGCGCTCACCTCTTCGTTTCGCAGTCGCGCCGAGGGGGCGCTCGTAGTGACCGCATTTATGCGGTCCTGACGGCCCTGACCGCATAAATGCGGTCACTACGAGCGCCGCCCTCGGGGCGGCGCTCTCTGCGCGCCGCCCCGAGGGCGGCCGCTCAACACACATCATGGCCCAGTCCGTGGGTCAGGGCAACGGCGACCGGTGGAAGTGGACGTGTCGCCAGCGGTCGCCCTGGCGCTGCCAGACGCGCGTCTCCTGCACCGCCTTCACCAGCGCCGCCCCCTGCCCATCCACACGCTGATTCAGCCGCACGTACGCGATCACCGCCACGTCGCCCATGACCCGCACGTGCGGAGAGGCCATCGTCGTGTTGTGCTCTCCTTTGACGCCGCCGAGGTTGAAGTAGAAGCGGTGGAAGGGCATCCCCTCCACGAACTGCCCCTGCGACTCCGGTTCAAAGGCGGTCAGCGACGGGTCGCACAGCTCCTCGTAGGTCGTCCAGTCGGCTCGGGCGATACTGTCGAGCAGGCGCTGATTGAGGTGCAGCAATTCCTGCGTCACGGCCTCCGGCATGGTCGTCTCCTTTCGGCGGTCGCGTTTCGCCCGTTATACGCGCCGCGGGGTGCCGGGGACAGCCGGGCGGCACGCCACTTGCCGCACTGGACTCCGGTGAGCCGACCCGTCATCATGGCGGTAGCAGGAGCGGTTAAAGGAGGACGACCATGCGCTTTCCCGATCGCGCCGCCGCCGGCCGGGCCCTGGCCCAGCAGCTCGGCCACTACGCCAACCGCCGCGACGTACTGGTCCTGGCCCTGCCCCGCGGCGGGGTGCCGGTGGCCTACGAGGTCGCCCGCGCCCTGAACGCGCCGCTCGACGTCTTCCTGGTCCGCAAGCTCGGCGTGCCCGGCCAGGAAGAACTGGCGATGGGCGCCATCGCCAGCGGCGGCGTCCGCGTCCTCAACGAGGAGGTAGTGCGCCTGCTGGGAATCCCCGACGAGGTGATTGATTCCGTAGCGGAGGCGGAATGGCGCGAGCTGGCGCGGCGCGAGCGCGCCTACCGCGACGACCGGCCGCCGCCGGAGGTGCGCGGCCGGACGGTCATCCTGATCGATGACGGCCTGGCCACCGGCACGACGATGCGCGCCGCCGTCGCCGCGCTGCGGCAGATGGGGCCGGCCCGGATTGTGGTGGCGGTGCCCGTCGCGGCCGCCGCCACCGCCGACGAGCTTCGCGACGAGGTGGACGACGTCGTCTGTCTCCAGACGCCGGAGCCGTTCTACGCCGTCGGCTCGTGGTACGAGGACTTCGCCCAGACCAGCGACGCCGAGGTGCATGCCCTGCTGGAACATGCCGCCCAGGATTACCCGGCGGATCCTGTCCCCTGAAGCCCGCAGCGCCGCCGCGGCCGTCACACCCTGCCCGCTTTGACGGCGGGATGCACGGCGCGCCGGGACTGGCCGTGCAGTCCGGCCGCCGCGCCGGCCGATCCCTCCCTCGGGGTGTCCCTTCCGCCGACGGGAGGTCGGTCATGTTCGACGAGTTGGAGCGGCTCGGTGAGAATGAACATTTGTTTGCGCTGCTCGCCCACTACGCGCGGGCCGGGGCCGCTGATCGGGAGACGTGGCAGGGCCGGGTGATGCGGATGGACGGCCTCCGGGCGGAAGATCTCGTGAAGCTGCACGGCGAACTGATCGCCTACGACTGGATCGAGCAGAACACCGGAGCGGTGCCGGTGTGTTATCGAGTCACGCCGGCGGGGCTGCGGGCCTTCAGGGAAGCGCAGCCGGAACCGCCGATGAGAGCGGCCGCATGAGTAGGTCCCGCCCGGCAGACGGGACCTACGGCGCCTGTAATTCGTACAGGTGCAGCGCCACCGGCCCGTCGCCGTAGCCGCGGCCGTAACCGCCGCCGAAGCGCTGGTACAAATCTTGACCGCGGAAGTCGTCGATGAACGACCCGTCGGCCGCCGTCAGTTCGCGGTCCTCGAACAGCACGCGCACCTTCGTGCCGGCCTTCAACCCCGCCACCTTGATCCTCACCTTCGCCAGTTCCTCCGGAGGCAGCTCCAGCGCGTCGCCCCAGACGACCGTCTCGGCCCCGTCCGGCGCGACGATCGAAGTGCGTCCCCATTCGACGCGGCCGCCCTCGTGCAGGAAGCCGACGCCGTCAAGCAGTTTGTAGGTGGCACCGATCTTCTCCAGCGGGATCTCCAATTTCATCCAGCGGCCCGCCTTGGGAAGACCGCCTTGGTCGGCGGTACTGTCCGGCAGGTAGGGGAGCGCTTTCTCGATGAGGCGGGTGTCCCAGCCGAGGAAGCCCTTGGCGTGGCGGTAGAAGCTGTTCAGGAACCAGTAGGCGAGCTTCGGGTCGCGGCGCAATGCCGCGGCGTCGAACTTGCCCCAGGCGGCGGCGTGCGTCCAGCGGCCGTCGGCCTTGACCAGCACCACCAGGTTCCGTGGCAGGGCCTTACCGTCGAGGCGCACCCACTGCACCAGCTTGCTCCCCTTAGGCCAGGCGCGGGCGTCGGGGAGGTACTGCACGCCATACACACTCGGACCCCGCTCGACGTCGCCGCCGATGCCGTAGGCGTTGGTCTCGTCGCGGACCTCGCCGTCGCCGTCGGTGATGCGGCAGCGCTTGCCGACCGGCAGTTCCCGGTCGTCGCTCCACCTCCAGTCGCCCAGGGCAATGCCGCGCGTGGTGGCGGCGACAACGTAAAGCTTGCCATTATGTCGCCGCGACCAGTGCTCGATCCACGGCTCGACGCGAACCTCGCCGCCGGCGTCGGTCGAGGCGAGGATGGGTTTGAAGAACTCCATCTCGCCGTGCAGCCCGCGGAAGAGCGAGGCGTCGCCCGGCCCGTGTGCGAACTGCCAGCCGCGGCAGCCGCGCATCAATTCGACGTAAGTGTGGAAGCGCCAGCGCTCATAGGGAACGTCCTCGTACATCTGCGGCCGCAGCCAGATCACCTTGTCCTTGCCTTTCAAGAGCGGCGTCAGGTCGGTGTGCAGGTTGGCGGGGTAGAGTGGCTCGGTTTCCGGGTCGTAGATGTCGAAGAACGGCACTTTCTCGAACTCCAGGCGGTTCCAGTAGCCGCCGTGGCCGACCATGACCGGCTTGCCGCCGTTCTTGCGCAGGTAATCGACGGCGGCCTCCATGCCCTTGAGCTTCTCCGCAGGCGTTTCGTGGAAAAGGCCGAACGCCTCTTCGATCCCGGCGGCGAGCGACACCACGGCCGGTGACTTCCGGGAGGCAGCGAGGTAGGCGTCGAGCTTGTCCTTGCCACCGGCCGCCTTGAACAGCTCATCGACCGAGAAGACCGGCCCCGGCACGACGAAGGGGCTGGAGCAGTACAGGTTGTCGTCCTGCCAGTGCTTATCGATGACCTTCGGGTCGGTGATGGAGCCAGCGACATAACGCAGGCAGTTGAAGTCGTTGTCCTTGCGCGTGTAGGGAGCCGCGGTGAAGCCGTCGTAGATGGACCAGCCGGGTAGGTTGTGCAGGTCGCGGTACTTCTCACCGCCGGGGTCCGCCGGGCCGGCATAGACGGGGACGTGTCCGTAGCAGGCGCCCCAGGCGATCCACGGCTTCCCCTCGATGTGGACCATCCCGTTCTTGATCGTCACGGCGCCAACGGGCGGTTGCTTCGGTTCGTGATCGAGCCGGCAGAAGGGCGGCGAAGCGGCGGACCCCATCGCCTTGCCGTCCGTGTCGAGGACAGTGGCGCGGACGAACCAGTTGCGTTGGGGGTCGCTGAACGCTTGCAGCGGCAGAGAGGAAATGTCAAGATCCGCGAGCAAGAGATTGCTGAAGTCGCCGCGCAGGTCGGCCGGAATCTTGCCGCGCTGCGCCGTAATCGCCGCGGGAGTCGCCGGCACCTCGACGGATTTCAGCACCTGGCCCGTGCTGCGACGGACGATTTCGAGACGCACGGCCTTCACCTTGGCCATCGTGGCCGACGAGAAGCCGAGGTTCATGCGGACGAACTGCTTTTGCTCCGGGCGCAGGTAGAGGGAGCCTAGATGCAGGTCGATGGCCGGCCCGACCCCAAAGGACATGAGTTCGCCGACGGTGGTACTGCCCTCCTTGAGTCTTAACCAACCCTGGTACTCGGTGTAGGCAGTCAGACAGGGCTCAGTGAGTGTATAGCGAACCTGAACCGGCACTCGCCCGCCAGCCGGTACCCTAACCGCTGCGCTCTTCGCCGTAATCAGCTCTTCCTGTGGTGGGTGGCGATAGTCCCAGGACACAGTGTAGGTCGCGACTGGACCTGGATTAACCAGCACGGCCGTTAAGACATTTTCGCCGATCTTACGCTCGCCCAGGTCCAATTCGGCCAGATAGGTGTGAGACGGCTCGTCTCCATGAGCCATCGGCGGCTTAATGCCCCGGCTCGCCAGGTCCGCTACTGTACTTTCCGGTTCGCACAACGAGACATCGTCCCACCAGACAGTGCCCACCACGTTATTTTGCGGCTGATGGCCTGTGTCATCGAGCGTGTAGCCATTCACGCCGCGGGCGCAGACCTGAAGGCGCACAGACTTCACCGGCGCGCGTGGCCGAAACACCTGGCGCACCAGCCGCCAATCATCGGTACCGACGGACAGAGGCGCCTTGTGGATGAAGTTGAAGCCGTCGAGTCGCTCGCCCTTGTCATTCACGGCATCAATTTGCAACATGCAAAGACGATCCGTCTTCACCCAGGCATCGACCTCGATGAGGTGGGGCTCCTTCTGATTCAGTGAGATCGGTTGCGAGGCAATCGCTATCTCATCACCGGAAGGAACGACCATGCGCAGGCTACTCTGGCCGCCGTGCCTGACCAACGAATCGGAACTGATGAACGCGCGGTTCTCGAACGTCGCGTTGTGCCAAGTGTTGAAAATGTAGTAGTGCCCCGGTGGGAAATAGCGATACGTGAACAGTGAGTTCCAATCGGCTGGGAGACCTGTCTGCCACCGCCCCTCAAAACCGCCGTTGGGCAGCAGGTTCGGCGACTCCGGCGCCGCGGCCAGTAGCTCGGCCGCCTCGACCTCGACGCGCCCCGTCTTCGCCGTGGTGTGGATCGTCACCCGCGCTGTCCCCGGCAGCACCGGCCCCGACTTCGCGATCTCCGCCGCCTCTTTCGGGTCCTTGGCGGCCGCGGCGTTGACGGCCTTCAGCCAGTCGGCCGCCGGCAGTTTCACCTCGACCCATTTCGCATCGAATGTCCCCGCCGGGATGGCGGCCGACGCGCTGGCGGTCGGCGGCGTGGGCGTGCCCATCGGGTCGGAACTGCTGATGCCGCCGGGCGGGCACCAGGCGACCTCGATGTTGCCGGCATTCGTGGGCAGGTCGGTCCCCTTGATCCGGACGCGAAAGGTCAGGTCGCGGACGAGGCGCAGGGGGTTCGGGCTGCGCTGCGGCTTGACGCTGGGGAAACCGCCGGCGTCGGGGAAGCCCTCGCGGCTGCGGTCGTCGTGGACCGTCACCCAGTTGACGCGCTGCACAATCTCGGCCGGCCCGGTCAGTACGAGGCGGCGCTGGCCGGGTGGGGCGTCGGCGTTTTCCCAGTCCCAGCTGCCCGAGAGAAACCAGCCGTCGGGGTTGTAGTCGCGGCGGTTATAGAACCCGTCGGCGTAGCACCAGTGGTGGTTCTTGTTCTGCGGCAGCAGCGTGATCCAGTCGTCCTGGAAGCGGCCATTGCGGAGCAGGTTGCCCGGCGCCTGGGCCGACCCGAAGGAAGGGACGAGAGCCACGGCGAGGAGGCACGGCAGGAAGCGGCGGCGCATGGGAGGGACCTCGTGGGAGCGCGACAGTCAGCCGCGATGGTACGGGACGCGCGACGGCGGTGCAACGGCCCAACCCGTTGACGGTACGCGGGCGCCCGTCTAGCGTGATCCTCGGAAATGCTTCCATCCGGGTGACACAGACAAGGAGAGACGCATGAAGAATCTCTGGTGCATGCTCACGCTGCTGGGCCTGGCCGGCGTCCTGGCGCTGCCGGCCGCCGCCGAGAAGGAGAAGGACGTGAAGAAGGCTGAGACGCGCTACTTCGAGATGCGCACCTACACCGCCGCGGAGGGCAAGATCGACGCGCTGAACACGCGCTTCCGCGAGCACACGAACAAGCTCTTCAAGAAGCACGGCATGGACATCATCGGCTTCTGGATCGACGAGAAGAGGCCCGACGTGCTCATCTACATCCTCGCCTACCCCAGTAAGGAAGCGCGCGACAAGAGCTGGAAGGCATTCGTCGAGGACCCGGACTGGAAGAAGGCCAAGGAGGAATCCGAGAAGGACGGCAAGCTCGTCGATAAGGTGGAGCAGACGTTCCTGAACCCGACCGATTATTCGCCGATCAAGTAACTCTCTCGTTTCACCGCGTCCGATTTATCGGTTCGCGCTCGCGCTGTCGCGCGAGGGCGAACCGATAAATCGGACGCGGTGAAACGCTAAATTCATGTCCCAGGAAGATCATTTTCAGCGCCTGGCGCGCCTCCTCGAAATCGAAGCGCGGGCCGAGACGCGGCAGGCGCTGGAGCGCGTGCAGCGGTTGTCGGCGACCGAGGCCGAGGCGACAGGCCACTGCCTCGCCGGGCTCGTGGTGCGCGAGGAGTTCTCCGGCCTCGGCGGCCGCTGCATCGTCACCCTGGGCAAGCGCAGCGACGCCGTGCCGCTGCCGTGGACGCGCCTCGGCGTCGGCTCGCCGGTGCTGCTGTCCGAGATGGGCGCCCGGCCCGGCGACGGCGCCCGCGGCGTCGTCAGCGAGCGCGGCGAGCGCTGGCTGCGCGTCGCCTTCAACGACGCGCTCGGCGACGAAGTCGGCACGACCTACCGTCTCGACCTGTCCACCGACGAGGTCGCGACACAGCGGCAGCGGGCGGCGCTCCACCGGGCGCGGGCGGCCCAGCGCGACCGCCTCGCCGAATTGCGAGGCATCTTGCTCGGCGAACGGCCGCCGGAGTTCGGGCCGCCGCCGGCGCCCCTGCCCCTCGATCCCGCGCTCAACGAATCGCAGCGCGAGGCGGTGCGCTTTGCCCTGTCGGCGCGCGACGTGGCGATCATCCACGGGCCGCCGGGGACGGGGAAGACGACGACGCTGGTGGAGGTGATTCGCCAGGCGGTACGCCGCGGCGAGAAGGTGTTGGCCTGCGCCCCGAGCAACCTCGGCGTGGACAACGTGCTCGAACGGCTGGTCGCCAGCGGCGAGCGGGCGGTGCGCCTCGGCCACCCGGCCCGCGTGCTGCCGGAACTGCGCGCCCACACCATCGACCTGCTGGTGGAGGACCACGACGACACGCGCCGGGCCCGCAAACTGGCGAAGGAGGCGTTCGCCCTGTTCCGCAAGGCCGGCAAGTGGACGCGCGGCAAGCCGGAGCCGGGCGCACGTCGCGACATGCGCCAGGAGGCCCGCAACCTGCTCGCCGACGCCCGCCGCCAGGAAGCTCACGCCGTCGAGCGCATCCTGAACGGGGCCACGGTCTTGTGCGCCACCACGACGGGACTCGACGCCGAGCTGCTCGGTGATCGGACATTCGACCTCGTGGTCATCGACGAATCGTGCCAGAGTACCGAGCCGGGCTGTTGGATCCCGCTGCTGCGCGGCCGGCGGGTCGTCCTCGCCGGCGATCACTGCCAGCTGCCGCCGACGGTGCTGGCGCAGGAGGCGGCGGCGCAAGGCTTCGGCGTCAGCCTCATGGAGCGGCTCGTCGGCCTGTACGGCGAGGCCATCACGCGCCTGCTGACGGTGCAGTATCGCATGAACCGGGCGATCATGGACTTCTCGTCGCGGGAATTCTACGGGGAGGCGCTTGTGGCCGACGCCTCGGTGGCGGGCCACCGGTTGGTCGATTTGCCGGGAGTGCGCCCCGACGCGCTGACCGAGCAGGCGGTGCAGTTCATCGACACGGCCGGGGCCGGCTACGAGGAGCAGCGCGAGCCGGACGGCGAGAGTCGGCTCAATCCGCAAGAAGCGGATGTCGTGTGTCGCAAGGTGCGGGCGCTGCTGGAGGCCGGCGTCGCCCCGGGCGACGTCGCGGTGATCGCGCCGTACGCCGCGCAGGTGCGGCTGCTGCGCGAGCGCCTCGCGGTGCCTGGGCTGGAGATCGACAGCGTGGACGGCTTCCAGGGCCGGGAAAAAGAGGCGGTCGTCATCTCCCTGGTGCGCTCCAACGCGGAGGGCGAGATCGGCTTCCTCGCCGACGTCCGCCGCATGAACGTCGCCCTCACGCGGGCCCGGCGGCAATTGCTCGTCGTCGGCGACAGCGCCACGCTCGCCGTCGATCCGTTCTACGTTCGCTTGTTCGAGTATTTCGAGCGGATCGGGGCGTATCACACGGTCTGGGAGGAGGTTTGACCCTTCTTCCCCGCCGGCACCAGGAAGTCGAGGAAGGCCCGCGCCGCGTCGGACGGGCGCTCGCCGCGGCGGCGCAGCACGCCGGAGTGGATCGGCCGGATCTGTTCGCCGAGGCCGCGCACCGTCACCTTGCGGCCGCGCGTCACCGCCCCGCTCGGCATCAGCGGCACGATCGACACGCCCAGCCCCGCCTCGACCATGCGCACGATAATCTCCGTGTTCGTCGTCTCCATGTCCACGCGCGGCGACAGCCCCTCGCCATGAAAGGCGTCCATGACGTGCTGTCGCCCGGTCGAGCCGTGCTCGAAGAGGATCAGCGGCAGGTCGGCCAGGTCGGCCAGGCTCAGGCGCGGTTTCCGCGCCAGGCGATGCCCGGGTGGGGTGACCAGGCTCCAATTCATCGAAAAGAGGTGGACGTACTCCAACTGCGGCGCCGGCTCGTAAGGGGCCGCCACGCCCAGGGCGATTTCCGGGTCGCTGAGCAGGGCGCTTTCGACCTCCTCCTCGGTGCGGTTGCTGAGGCGGACGCGGATATTCGGGTACGCCCGGTGGAAGCGGCGCACGGCGTCGATGAGGACGTAGAGGATCAAGTACTGGGTGGCCGCGACGTGGATCTCGTGCGGCCCTGCGGGAGCGCCGAAGTGCTCCGCGAGCTGGCGGGCGCGGTCGAGGAAGGCCAGCGCGTGCGGCAGGAACTGCCGTCCCGCTTCCGTCAGCGGCGTCACCCGGCGTGGCCCGCGGCTCTTGCGATACAGCTCAGCGCCGAGCCGCCGTTCCAGCACCAGCAGGCGGTTACGCAGCCCCTGCTCCGTGATGTGCAGCTCGCGGGCCGCCTGGCGCAGGCTGCCGAGCCGGGCCAATTCGACGAAGGCGGCCACCTGGTCGGTGGAGACGGAAGGGAGGCTCGTCGGCATCGCAGCACCTATACAGCGAATTCCTTGATAGCTTCAAGGATAAACACTTTTTTCCGTCGCGGCCAGTGGGTTATCGTGAACCTCGTGGTTGGTCCCTGTCCCCGTTGGAGGATCGGTCATGAGACGGACACTGCTGCTGGCGATGGCGTCGCTGCTGGCCCTGGCCGGGTCGGCGCGAGCGAGCGACCCGGTCGGGATCTACGGCCTGGTGGAAAAGGTGGTGCTGGAGCCGGAGCAAGGTAAACCGGAACGCGCCCAGGTGTGGGGCGTCTTCCGGCTGGCCAAGGCCCGCCGGGGCGACGAGTACCAGAAACCGGCCTACGGCTACCTGTACTACGCCCTGCCCAGCGGCAAGGAGGGAGACACACGGCGCGAGTGGGCGGACCTCAAGGAGGTCGCGGGCACCGGGCAGGTGATCGCCTTCGCCGGCCGCTACCAGGAATTCGGTCGCGTGCGCAAGGCGGCGGAGAAGGCCGAGAAAGCGGATCCCTATCCGGTGGCCGGCGGGATGCACAAGCTGAACGCGACCAGCCGGATGGCGAAGGAGCTGCGCTCGCTGGCCTTGCCCGCCGAACCGAGCGACGGCTGCGACGTGCCGGAGGGGAAGGTGGTCCTTCGCGCCCACGGCATCGCCGACAAGGATCGGGAGGAGGTGCGCTACGTCTTCGAGATCAGCGACGACGCCGGCAACTCGGAGATGAGCAAGCCGCTGAAGGCCGGGGAACGAGCGGACGTCGCCTCCTGGACGCCGAAGATGGCGGTCAAGGGGGACGAGGAGTATACCTGGCGCGTCTGGGCCGTCGCCGGCGACTGGAAGGGGCCGGCGCTCACCGCGACCTTCAGAGGGAAGTCGGCCCGATGAGCGCGGCTCACTTCACTTCGGCACGGCGGGGCGTCCTGCGCCACTCGCGCTGGGACGCCCTGCCGGTTGGCCTCGCCCTGCTGCACGGCGCGCTTCTGGTCGCGCTGCCGGCGGCCCCCGTCGTCGCGCTCGGCCTGTGGTGGAACTCGAACACGGTGGCGCACTACTTCCTGCACCGCCCCTTCTTCCGCCGGCGGGCCCTCAACGTCGCCTTCGCCCTCTACCTGAGCGTGCTGCTCGGCGTGCCGCAAACGCTGTGGCGGCAGCGGCACCTGGCCCACCACGCCGGCCGCCCCTGGCGCCTGCGCCCGAGCCGGCAACTGTGCGTCGAGTCGGCCCTGGTCCTGGCGCTGTGGGCGACCCTGCTGGCGCTGGTGCCGGCGTTCTTCCTCACGGCCTACCTGCCCGGCTACGTCGCCGGCCTGGGGCTGTGCTGGCTGCACGGCCACTACGAGCACGCTCGCGGCACGACAAGCCACTACGGGACTCTTTATAACTTCCTCTTCCTCAACGACGGCTATCACGTGGAACATCATGCCCACCCCGGCGCGCACTGGACGCGCCTGCCGGGACATGCCGCCCCGGCGACGCGCCTCAGCGCCTGGCCTGCGGTACTGCGCTGGCTGGAGACGCCCTGGCTGGAGCTGCTCGAGCGCCGGGTGCTGCGCTCGCCGCGCCTGCAGCGCTTCCTGCTCGACCGCCACGAGCGCGCCTTCGCCGCCCTGCTGCCGCACCTCCCGAAAGTACGCAGCGCCGCCATCGTCGGCGGCGGCCTCTGGCCGCGCACGCTGCTCGTCCTGCGCCGGCTGCTCCCGGACGCGCGGCTCGTCGTCATCGACCGCAGCGCGGAGAACCTCGCCGCGGCACGACCGTTCTTCCCCGCCGGCGTGGAGATCATCAACGACTTTTACGACCCGGTGCGCATGAATGACTTCGACCTGGTCGTGATCCCGCTGTCGCTGCTCGGCGACCGCGAGGCGCTGTATCGCGACCCGCCGGCGCCGACCCTGCTGGTCCACGACTGGATCTGGCGGCGGCGCGGCCAGGGGGTCGTCGTCTCCTGGCTCCTCCTGAAGCGCCTCAACCTGGTGAAGCCGTGCGCCCGCTGAGCCTGTTCCTGGTGTTTGTGACGGCGAAATTGCTGGTCCTCGTCGGGCGCGACGTACACGCCTCGCCCTGGACGCCGCTGGCCTACTTCTGGCAGGACGCACTCGTCGCCTTCGCGTTCGCCGGGTTCGACTGGCTTCTCCGGCGCCGTCCGTGGGCCGCGTGGGGGCTTTATGCGCTGGCGGCGGGGTACGCCGCGCTGAACGTGCCGCTGGGCTGCCTGCTGTCCACACCGCTGACCTGGCCCCTGCTGCGGGCGACCACTGGCACCATCGCCGACTCCATCGGCCACCACGTCAGCGCGGCCAACCTGCTCCGCGTCGGCGCCGTCCTCGCGGCCGCGGCGCTGCTGCCGCCTCTGCTGCGCAGGGCCCTCACTCGTACCTCCCCGCGCCGGCGCCTCGTCCTCTGTGCGGCGGCCGTCGCCGTGCTGCCGCTCGGCCCGATGGCCGCCTCGCGGGTGGCTACGAACGGGCTGCACCGCAACGCCCTGGCCGCCCTGGTGACGTCGGCGCTGCCGCGCGTCCTGGCCGCAGACGTCGCCGGCGACTGGTCGGTCAGCCCGCTGGGCGGCACGCCGGGCGAGGACCTGGCGCGCCTGCGGGGCCGGGCGGCGGGGCGCAACGTGGTCGTGGTTCACCTGGAATCGACCGGGGCGCGCTACCTGAAGCCCTACGGCGCGGCCGAGGATCCGATGCCGCACCTGACGGCCCTGAGCCGGCGGGCACTGCTCTTCGAGAATGCGTACACCACCTATCCCGAAACGATACGGAGCTTCTTCGCCACCCAGTGCGCTGTCTTTCCCGCCCTCGACACCCGGGCCGAGGACTACGAAGCGGCGCACGCCCCGGCCCTGGCCGGCCTGCTGGCGGGCCACGGCTATCGCACCGGGCTCTTCCACTCCGGCCGCTTTCGCTACCTGGGCATGGAGGAGGCGCTGCGGAACCGCGGCTACGCGACCCGCGAGGACGCCGGCGACATCGGCGGCCGGCGCGAGTCGAGCTTCGGCATCGACGAGGGGTCGGCGGTCCGCCGCATGCTGGCCTGGATCGACGAGCGGCCGGGGGAGCCGTTCCTGCTGACGTACCTGCCGATCGCGGGGCACCACCCCTACGACGCGCCGGGCCCCGGCCCCTTCCCCGACGAAGCCGAGATCGATCGCTACCGTAACGCCCTGCACTACGCCGACGACTCGCTCGCCGACCTGCTGCGCGGCCTGCGCGAGCGCGGCCTGGAGGACCGGACGCTGTTCGTCATCTGCGGCGACCACGGCGAGGCGTTCGGGCAACATGAAGGTAACTACGGACATACGTTGTTCCTGTACGAGGAAAACGTGCGCGTGCCGCTGCTGTTGGCCGCCCCGGGAGTGATCGAGGAGCCGGTGCGGGTTGGGCGCGTCGCCGGCCTGGCGGACCTGGCGCCGACGGTCCTGGACCTGCTGGGACTGCCGGCGCCCGACGAGTACCAGGGGCGATCGCTGCTGAGCGGCGAGCCGCGCATGGCCCTCTTCTGCACCGACTACTCGCTGGGGTTGCTCGGCCTGCGCGACGGCCGCTGGAAGATGATTCACGAGTTGGATTCGGGACGGTCGCAATTGTTCGACGTGGAAACGGACCCGGATGAGAAGTGCGACCTGTCCGCGTCGATGGCAGAGAGGACCGCGGTCTATCGCGAGCACCTGCTGCGCTGGGCCGCGGCCCAGAAGTACCGCGTGACGCGGAAACGCTAGCCGCTTGCGGCTTCGCAGGGCATGCGAAGCCGCAAGCGGCGGATCGCGTTACTCGACGTCGAGGGCGGCGAGGTAATCCTCGAAGGCCTTGCGGTGCCGGAACTCGGTGTCCTGGAGCACCTTGATCTTCTTCTGGAAGTCCTCGATCTGCGTCTCCTGGTCGTCGAACTTCTTCAGGTAGCGCTTGTACGCCTCGGCGGTCGCGGGCATCTCCTTCAGGTTGGCGCGCAGCCGTACCTGGTCGTCGGTGATGTCCTTGAGCTGCTTCTGCAGCTGGGCGATCTCCCGCGCCGTGTCATTGACCTTCGTCTTCAGCTCGACGGCCTGACCCAGCGCCTGCTTCACCTTGTCGCTGACGATCGGCTGGCTGATGAAGAAGCGCATGGTGTTGTCGTCGCTATTGCTCAGCTGGATGACCGAATTGACATCCTTTTCCTCAATGACTTCCGTGCTGGCGGTCTGCCCGGCCGCGAGTTTGACCTCGAAGCGGTACACGTCGCGCGCCCGCTCCTCGGGCTTGTCCTTGCTGACGAGGGTGAAGTCGGCGCGGAAGGGGTGCTCGATGAGCACGACGCGGTCGTGCTCGGAGCGGTTCTTCAGGTTGTACGTCTTCTCCTCACGCACCTTGTCGGTGCGGTACAGGATGCCCTTGTTGATCTTCACCTTGGTGATGCGGTCGGGCTGCCTCTTCGCGATCGGCTCGACTTCGGTGCCCAGGTCGATGGCGTAGGAGATGAGGCGTTCATCCTTGGGGGTGATGTCGAGGATGCGGGCGTCGCCGGCGTAGCTGCTCCCCTCGAAGACGGTGATGGGGCCCTGCATCAGGTGCATGCCCGTCGTGTTCTTGAAGCGCAGGCCGAGCAGCGGGTGCTTGGCCTGGGTGTGCTCGTTGTAGATGGAGACGCGGGCGGCCTCGACCTCCTTCTGGACGATGGGCAGCATGGCGCTCTTCTGGCGGGGCAGGTTGACCGGGTGGTCGATCACGTACTGGAAGAAGTCCCCCAGCTCGCCCGCCGTCGCCGACGACGCCACGCCCTTGCTCAGGTCCATGTCGCCGCGGAGCTGCTTCCGGACGCCATCGGCAAACTCGGGGGCCCTCTCCGAGCGGCTGAGCGCGTCCGCCTTCCCTAGTCCCCCCATTGCCCGGTTCGCGGCCTGGGGAGCGGCGGCGCCGGCGGGGGCCCTGGCGAAGGCTTCGGCCGGCTTCTCCATCGCGCCCTGGTAAGTCGGCGGGCGGAGGGAGGCGAAGAGTTCGGGTTCGACGACGGGCCGGGGGACGTACAGCGGCTGATACAGATCCATCTGGAAGGAGATGGGCCGGCCGCTGACCAGGGCCATGCGCACGTCCTTCCAGTCCTCCTCCGAGGAGTTGTCCACGATCGCCCACCCCTGCAGCATCGGCTTGCCGTCCTTCTTCGTGGACAGCACGAGGCGATAGCTCGTCTTCCAGATGGGGTTCTCGACGACGTAGCTGACCCGCACCTCACGCTTGCCCTCGCCGTTGAATGCCAGCGACACCGCCTTCTTCTGCGTGTCATGGGAGAGGGCCAACGTCTCCAGCGCCCGCTTGAACTCGCTGTCGAGGACGGGGTTGAGGAAGCGGACGCGCTGCACGTCGGTCAGCTTGACGCTGCGCATCCCCTCCGCGCACCACAGGTTGAGGAGTTCCACGTCCAAAGCGCTGTCCTTGCCGACCTGCTGGCGCTGCTTCTCGACGCCGATGATGGTGCCGGTGACGTTGCCCGGCTGGGCCGCGTTGCCCTGTTGCAGTGTCACCTCAACCTTTTCGCCGCGCGCCTGCGAGAGGATGGCGCCGAAGCCGGGGTTGCCCGTCAAGTTGACGGCGAAGCTCTGCAAAGTCTTTTCGATGGGCGCCTGGCTGTCGTAGCTGACGGCGCTGACGACGCCGCCGTTGAGGTCTTGCAGGACCATGCTCTTGAGCAGGTCGTTGATGTCCTGCACCGGGAAGGTCAGGTCGATGCGCGTGTTGCCCTCGACAGTGCCCTCGCGCTGGAAGTAGCCCACCCCGCTGCTGTACAGGATGGCCTGGGCCACCGGCAGCGACGGGCCAGCGACCTGCGCGGCGGCGGCCGGCGGCGGATCGCCGGCGGGCAAATTGGACGGTTTCAGGGCGAGGAAGCCCCCGAGCGCCAGCGCGCCCGCAACAGGGGCCAACAACCACGTGCGACGCATGAGAAGTCTCCGACAAGAGGTCCGGGGTCCACCTCCTAGACGAGCCGGAGGCGACGATGGTTTGCTATAACCCTCCGCGCAGGACCGAAGGCAGGTCCACTCGCCGCCGGAAGTCGTCCGCTGACAGGGCGCCTTCGGTCTCCTCCACGCGCCCCCCGCCGGCCTCGGCGAAGGCCCAGGCCAATGCGTTCCACGCCTGGAGCAGGGCGGTGTCGGCGTTGCCCCACGTCACCAGCCGCACGCGGTCCGGCTCGCGGCGAACCGTTACCATTCCCTGCGGGGTGACGACCCGGACTTCCGCCCACGACGGCGGCGGTTGCTCGTCGGGAAAGCTCAGTTGGCCGTCGATCATCCCCATTTGTACTGGGAAGCCGGAGCGCATCAGCAACTCCGCCACGCTGTGCCACGCGGGCACCCCTCTGCCGGTAAAGGTGACTACCCGTTCCTGTCCCATGGTCGCGTCCTCGTCGGGTGATTCGCTGGGCGAACGCCATTCGAGTTGCCCATCAGTTTAGCGGCCGCTCGCAGAGCGGCGCTCAACTCCTGATGAGGTGCAGCATGAAGCCGGTGCAAGGCGACTTCCGCCTCCCGCGGCGGGCGGTACAATGGCGCACGGACGTCCCCGCCACGGGAGCACGGAGGAATCGATGCCGACCGAGGAAGCCTTTGTCCAGGCGATCATTGCCGACCCGGACGACGACGCGCCGCGGCTGATCTACGCCGACTGGCTCGACGAACAGGGCGAGGGTGAGCGGGCCGAATTCATCCGGGTGCAATGTACCCTGAACCGGATGGACGAGGAGGATGAACGGCGGCCGGAACTGGAGATACGGGAGTGGGAATTGCTGGGGCGGCAGGAAGACGAGTGGCGGCGGCGCTTCGAGACGTTGGGGGTGTCGGCGGAGTTCGCCCGCGGCCTGCCGGAGCTGTTGACCGTCCCCGCGAAAACCTTTCTTACCGAAATCGACCGCTCCCTCGCTGGGGTCGCGGCGCATCGCGTCAGGTTCCTCCAGGCCAGCCAATGCATGGGCAAATTGAGCCGTTGCTGCCAACTGGCGCGCTTCGGAGACATTGACTTCGGCGGGAACGGGCTGGTGGCCGACGATATCGAGGCTCTGGCGGCATCGCGACACCTGACGCGGTTGTGCAGGCTCTCCCTAAACAATAATCCCATCGGGGACAACGGTGCCCGGTTTCTCGCCCTCTCCGCCCGTCTGCCACGGCTACAGCATCTGTGCTTGTACGACACCAATCTCGGCCCAAGCGGGGTGGAGACCCTGGCGACCTCCCGTCAATTCGGCGCCTTACAAACACTCGAATTATCTAATAATCGGATCGGAGTTGTAGGTGTCGAAATGCTGGCCACGGCTCGCAATCTCACTGCGCTCCGTCGGCTTCACCTCGCCGGCAACGACATCTTGGCCCGGGGGTTGCGCGCGGTGGCGCATGCCACGGCATTACCTCAACTCGAAGAACTGGACCTGGAGGGAAACTCTCTGTCCTCGGACGGCATGGCGTCGCTCGCCGCTTCGCCGTTGCTGCCGCGAGTCACGAGACTCGACCTGGGCTTGAACGAAGTCGGCAACGTGGGAGTGCGGATGCTCGTCGGCTCAAAACAACTCGCGCGGTTGATTCATCTCAACCTCGACAGTAATCGCCTTAGTGCAAAGGCGGCGCAGTCGCTCACCGTCACGAAGAACCTGTGTCAGTTGGTCAGCCTCGGCCTGCGAAGCAATGAGCTAGGCGTTGAGGGTGTGGGCCTTCTCGCGTCATCCCCCCACTTTCCCTCGCTCAAGCTGTTAGACATGGCAGAGAATGGCATTGGGGCGTGGGGTGGAAAGGCTGTGGTGTCCTCCCCGCACCTCGCGGGCTTACACGCTCTCGACCTGAGTGCCAACGACCTGGGCGACCTCGGAATGCAGGCCATCGCCGCCTTCCCGCAACTCAGCGCCCTCAAGAACCTGGCTCTGCGGGAGAACGACGTCGGCGACGACGGCTTGTCGGCCTTGCTGCAAACTCGCCACCTGCCGCGGCTGACGCTCCTCGAGCTGGCGGGGAATCGGATCACCACGGCCGGGGCGGAAGCGCTCGCCGCCTCACCGTTCCTGGCGCGGTTGTGCTACCTGGACCTGTCGCGGAACGAGATCGGAGCCGCCGGCGCCCACGCCCTGCTCGCGTCGCCTCACGCCCCGCGACTTCGCGAGGTGCGTCTCGGCAACAACCCGATGAGCGACGACGAAAAGGCGGAATTGCAGGCGCGCTTCGGCCGACGAGTCCGCTGGGAGTGAACGCGACCCGAAAACCGGCTCACGGCCCGCCCGGGCCGAAGGCGCCGGGCACGGCCTGCGGCAGCGGCGCCGCGCCGGCGGGGGCAGCGACGCGGGCGCTGATCGCCTCCTGCGTGGCCTCCTCGTTCGGGAACGGGAAGGGCCCCGAGCGCGGGATGTACTGCGGCGGGTGCTCCAGGTAATGCGGGGACGGCAGCGTCAGGCCGGCCTCGGGAAGCCAGGTCTGGCACCCCGCCAGCGCCGCCAGCATCAGGCCGATACCGGCTGTCGGCAGGCAAAGCCAACGGCGCGTCGTGTTCATGTTGACCATTCCCTCTCGAAGAGCAATCGGCTAAACTCTTAACCGTCCCCGGGTAGTCCGGCGGAGCGCTTCGCCCCAGGGAATATCGGCCGGCCTCGCGTACGGAATTTAACGGATTTGCCGCGGGCGCCGGCCGCGACGGGAGGAATGGCAAGAGTGAGCACCGTCGTTCGCCGGGAAGGCCAGACGATCGCGGAGGCCCTGCCGCTGGTGCTGTCGTGGGAGGGGGGTCAGAATCCCCTGCCGGTGCGCCCCGTGCGCGTGCCCGGGCGGGGCCGCCCCCGGCCGCTCGGCCTGGAGGCGCCGGAGTGGTACCAGTCCGGGTCGCCCGGCCGGCCGTTCGACTTCTGCGGCCACGTCCGCCGCCTCTGCGAAGACGTCGCCCGCCGTTGCCCGGAGCTGGCGCACATCGACGTCGGCCGGCTGCTCTTCGGCATGACGCAGGCCCGCAGCGGCCGGCGCCACGGCCTCCAGGCCCGCGTCACCCCGCTGCGCTTCGACGAGGGCCGCCTGACGCGCCGCCGCCGCGGTGTCGCCTACCAGGTGCAGCGCTACCTCGTCGATGGTTGCGACATGCTCTACCTGGTAACGTTTTGCCTGCCGCGCTTCCTCGACCAGGAGTTCGACGACAAGTTCGTCACGCTCTTCCACGAGCTGTATCACATCAGCCCGGAGTTCGACGGCGACCTGCGCCGCCACGATGGCCGCTACGACCTCCATTCGCACAGCAAGAAGGACTACGACAGGCACATGGCTGAGCTGGCCCGCGCCTACCTGGCGACCAAGCCGGACCCGGCGCTGTACGGCTTCCTGCGCCTGAACTTCGCGCAGCTGCAACACCGCCACGGGTGCGTCGCCGGGGTGGTCGTGCCACGGCCGAAACTGATCCCCGTCTCGGCGGCGCGGTAGCCGATGGGAGGCCGCCATGCCGCGCTACGTCATCCTCGAACACGATTTTCCCACCCGGCACTGGGATTTCATGCTGGAGTCCGGCGACGTGCTGAGGACGTGGCGGCTGGCCGAGCCGCCGCGATCCGGGGGCGCCGTCGCCGCCGAGCCCTCGTTCGACCACCGCCGAACCTACCTCGATTACGAGGGCCCGGTCAGCGGCGGGCGCGGCACGGTGACGCGCTGGGACGCCGGGACGTGTACCTGGGAGGAGGAAGGAGAGGGGGTGGCGATCCGGCTGGAGGGCGCGCGGCTGCGCGGACCGGCGCGCGTCGAGGCGGACGGCGCGGGGGGGTGGCGACTGGTGATGGGCGCGGTCACGGCTTCGCCGCCGTCGCCGTGACGGGGGCGACCGGCTCCAGCGACTGACCCTGGATGTCGATTGTCCCCGGACGCAGGTCGAGGTTCTCCAGGAGCAGGTTGCTGCGCTGCTCGCCCTGGAAGCGCAGGATGGCCACCGGATTGCCCTCGTGCCGATACCACGACAACTTCACGTTATTGCTCTCGGCGGCCTCGCTCAGCCGCTCCAGGATCGACTGCGCTGAGATCGGCAGCGCCCCGGCGCGCATCCCCTGGATCTCCAGGGCGACCACGTTCGGCTCGGCTTTCGTCAGCCACACGCGCATGTCGATCGACACGACGGTGCTGAACTGCCCCAGGTGGTAACGGAACCCCAGCCGGATGCGGTCGGGCTCGAACGCCACGCGCGGGTCGGTGATGTGGTCGGGCAGCGTGAGCGACTTGACGTTGTTGCGCAGGAAGCCCTCTTCGAGATAGCCGTTGATCTGCTCCTCGCTAAAGGTGCCGCGCCACCTGTCGGAATCTCTGACGCTGTTGAAGAAGGTCACGGCCTGGCTGAAACAGCCGGCGGACAGGGCCTCGCGCTCCGCCCCCGGCGGCACGGCGGCGCGGCGGTAGAAGCTCGGCTCGTGCCGCACCAGCGACACCAAGGCGGCGCCCGTGGTGCCGGCGAAGAAGAGCAGGATGCCGCTGCCGAAGAGGACCGATTTCCGACTCATGCCAGTGGCCCGTAAGAAGGGAGCATGGGCGGGCCGGACTGTAGCGGAGTCGAGACGTCGAGTCAACGCCGCTTGCGGCTTCGCATCGTGTCCCTGCGAAGCCGCAAGCGGCCTGGCGCTTACGCCATGCCCACTTCCTTCTTGACCTTGGCGTACCAGTTGCTGAACATGCCCGTCTTGACACGGTAGCTGTTGTCCTCGATGACCTCGATGACCATCTTCTTGCACTGGACGTCGTTGCGCTTGCCCTGGCAGCGCTTCTTCAGCGTGGTCACCGCGTCGTTGAACTCCTTCTCGTCGATCTTGCCGTCGTTGCTGGCGAAGGTTTCGATCAGGTCCTTGATCTCGCTGAGCACGCGGCTTTCCAGGACGTAGCCCTGCGCCTCGCACACCTGGGCGAGGGCGGCGCGCGCCGAATCGACGCCGATGCCCTGCTGGATGGCGATTTGCAGGATCTCGCGCTCCTCGTTCTTGTCGATGTACTTGTCGTCGTAGGCGCGCAGCTTGACCTCTTCCACGAACCGCTTTTTCACGTCTTCGAGGGACATTCGAGGCTCCTTTGATTCTGGGGGAATGGCCGCCCGGGCCTGCGCACGGGGGCTCACGATGTACTTCGCCCGGATGGGAGGGTGATTTACCAAAACCTGCCCGATTATAGCTCTTCCGTCCCCCGGGTCAATGACCGTCGCCTCCCTGCTTGTCCAGATCACCTACTTCGTCTCGTCGCCGAGGACCTTCGGCAGCTCCTTGAGCACCTTCTCGACTTCCTCGGCCTTGAACTCCCCCTTCCGGTAAGCTCGGTTGACCTTTACCTCATGCTTGACGAAGAGGATGACCGTCACCTCCGCCTCCTTGTGGACCGTGTCGCTCACCGAATCCTTGGGGTTGTCGATGGCCAGGACGGTCTTTTCGAGCTTTTCCTTCGCGGCCAGCTCTTTGAGCTTCTCGTCGAGTCCCTTTTCGTCGTCGAGGAAGACGACGAAGCTGCGCAACTTGTCGCCCTGCTCCTTGTTGGCGGCGTCGATCTTCTTGATGAGGCCGGTGAGGGGATCGCTGGTCCGGCGCGCGAGGATCATGACGCCCGGCTTGGAGGCGGTCCAGCAGACCAGGCAGTGGTTCTCGGGGGCGAACGGGCCGGTGACGTTGCGCGGCTCGAACGCCTCGACCGCCTTGCCCACCTGCGGGCCGGACTTCAGGGCGTCGGCGGCCCCGGCGCCGCCCACCAGCAGGGCGAGCGCCAGTGACGCCCCCGCGACCAGACGCTTCGTCATCATGCAACGAACCTCCCTTTGAGCAGGCCGCTTGCGGCTTCGCACGCCTGGCGAAGCCGCAAGCGGCTGACAGTTTACGCCTCGCCCAGCAGCTGCGGCACCTTGTCGCGCAGCAATTCGATCTCCTGGTGCGTCTCGCCCAGGTACGCCAGCAGCCGCAGGTCCTCGCGGCTGACGGTGCCGCCCGAGAAGAGCCACGCCCGGACCCGAAACAGCTTGTACAGCTTCACCAATTTGCGGTCGCTGATAAAGATCTTGTCCTCGCGGACCAGCGTCTTGACGAGTCGCTGGAACTCGCGGAAGACCTCGGCCGGGAAGTACACCTCCCGGTCGTTCTGCTCCTCGGCGTGGCGGCCGCCGTGGTGTCGCCGCGCGAAGGTCAGCGTCAGGTAGCGGTTCGCCTTGACGACGTCCTCGAGGGTGGCCTGCCCTTCCATCCACGGCTTCTGATTGAGGGTGCGGTAGACTTCCGCCTGCAAGCCGGCATCGATCAGTTCGGTGAAGTGCTCCTCCTGCACCGAGTGGCTCTCGGCCTTGAGCACGAAGCGGTCCTTGAGCGCGCCCAGCTCGCTCTGCTCGGGGACCTCGTTGGTGGCGGCGAAAAGGATGCGCAAGCGGACCGGCTGCGGCGCGCCGTCCTGGTAGAATTTCTTCTCGTTGATGATCGTCAAGAGGATGTTCAGGATCGCCGAATTCGACTTGAAAATCTCGTCCAGGAAGGCCAGGCGGGCCGTCGGGAGTTTGCCCTGTTCGCGGCGGACGTAACGGCCCTCGCGCAGCTGGTTGATGTCGATGGGGCCGATGATCTCCGACGGCTCGGTGAAGCGCGTCAGCATGTACTCGAAGTAGTCCTCGTCGGCGATGCCGAGGGCGTCCTTGAACTTGAGGACGAGGTCGGACTTGGCGGTGCCCGGCGGGCCGACGAGCAGGAGCGGCTCCTGGGCGACGGCGGCGACGAGCATGAGGTCGATCAGCTCTTGTTTGTGGACGAAGAAGCGGTTGAGCGACTTGCGGAAGTTGGCCAGGCGCTTGCGCAGGGCTTCGGCCTCGTCCTGCAGGTCGTCGAGGGTCCATTCTTCACGGGTCGCGGTCGTGGTTTTCGCCATGTGGAGCGTCAATCCCAGGGAAGTTCGGCCGCTTGCGGCTTAGCGTTCGCTTCACCAGGGAGGTCGCGAACGCTAAGCCGCAAGCGGCATCAGTGCGATACCAACTCGCGGACGTCGCGGTGGATGCGCCGGCGCACGAGGTACTCGTCGTCGTCGAGCCAGCGGCGCACGGCGGGGCCGATGGTGAAGTCGTCGCTGACAACGGCGAGGACGACGGCTTCGATTACGAGGAGCTGCGAGAGCAGGTAGTGGCTGCTGCTCGTCCAGGTGTCAGAGATCCCCTTCAGCTGTCGGAACAATTCCTCGAAGCAGCTCTGGGCCCGCTCGACCGGCGCCTGACTGAGAGCCGAAGCGTAGGCGCGAGCCAACCCGATGCGCTTGATGCCGTCCTGCGAGGGAAGTGGGCGCGGGTCGCCAGGGCGCGAGAGGGGCGCAAGGAGTACAGTACGTGCGGTGGTAAACACCTTGTCGGCTTCGCCGTCATGGCCGAAGTAATACCAGCCGGCCGCCACGTGCAGCAGCGCTGTCAGCGCTTCGGGGTGCTGCATCCCCCACTGAGGGTCCAAATTGGCCACGTTTCCGCCCTTGAGCAGCACCCGGGCGATCTCGTCGAGGAGCTGATTGCTTTCCTTATGCCTGCCGAGCTTGCGCAGCGCCCGCAAGGCTTCGCGGGCCAGGGAGTCAAGGGCCTCCATCATCGGTTTGGCGTAGGGGGTTTGCAGCACGCGCCGCACGCGGGCGATGAAGTGCTGGACGTGGTCGGCGCGGTCGAAGTGAGCGGCGACGAAGAGACCTTTCTCCAGCAGGCGAAACTGATCCTGGAAATCGGTCAAGGTTGTGGCCGCCGGTAGGGCGTCGAACGCCGCGGGCGTCATGGCTAACATTTCCGTTGCGAAATCCGCGCCGATCCGCGGCGCTTGATCGAGCGCCGTACAAAGGACGTGCGCCCGCAACCTGATTCCTTCCTCGCCTTCCCACGGCCGTTGCAGGGACCGGCGAACCAACTCGGCGGCTTCGAGTCGGTCCAGCACATCCGGCAATCTCAACAAATCGCGCTTCAGTTCATCGCGTTGCGACTCCTGATGATAGCGGTACGGCTCGATTTTCTGATCGGGCTCGAGGATGCGCGATCGCTGCCGGAGGCGGTCGATGGCGTACCAGGAAGTGTCGCTCTGGGATTCGCCACGGGGCCTACGCCCCTGGTAGATGCGAAAGAGGCGTTCCATCCACTCCACCGGCAGCGGCCCCGTGTGAGGTTTACGGTCTTGAGCCTCATGGATACGATAGCCGAACCCATCCAACAAGAGAGCATGGGTGCTCCCCTGACCGGCGAGTGTCGAGGAGGCGCGTTGGCGAAGTTGGTTGCTGGCATCCCGCTCACCAAGGCGCGCGAGGCCGAAGGCGAACATCAGGTCAGCATACCCACTCGTTTTGGCGGAGCCGCCTGTGGGGGTGTTCTCCTGGATCCATTTCTGTGCAAGGTCGGCCAGCGTCGCCAGCCATTGCCGGACGGCGCGGAAGCGTTGGTTCCCCGCGGGGCCGCTGAAGCGCAGGAAGCTCGGCAGGTCCTGCTCGGGTCGCAGCCCGGTGTGGAACAATCGCTCCAGCAGCCGGTCGCGCGCCCGCGCCAGCCCGAGCGCGTCCTCGCCTGCCAACCGGTGCAGTCCGAGTGCCGCCAGCCACGCCGCCCGTACCGGGATGAGGTGCCCCTTCGTTTCGAGAAAATGCGCGACCTTGCCGAGGCGCTGCGCCAGCGCCGCCGCTGGCTCCTTTCGACAGCTGGCCCAGAAGACATAGGCCGCCAGGGCCCGGACGTCTGCCGTCTGCGGTTCGTCGAGACTCAACACCAGGTCGAGGTCGGCCCCCTCGACGGCCGCCCCGCGCGGCGCCAGCGCCGCCGCGCTCGCCCAGGTGCGCCCGTTCGGCCAGCCGGCCTCTTTCCTCACCTTTACCCCCTGTGCCTCGGCCCGGAACCAGTTCAGCGCCCGCGCCGCCTGGGCTTCGTCTCTCAGCCACAGCGCGTTCATCCAGCAGACGCCGGTGTCGTCGCCGCTGCCCAGCCGCGCGTTGAGCGCCGCCAACTCCGGCCACAGCGCTTGCCGATCAGCGGCATCGAGTCCACCTTCCGCGGCCAGAAATCGCGCCTCCAGGTCGCTGAGGTGTTGGCGCAACTCGTCCGGTGGCGCGGCGACCACTGCTGCGAATACGTCGTCCTTGGAAGCCGCTTCGCCCGCCTCGTCGGCGTCCCCGTTGTTGTTCCTTCTTTGGCCTTTGCCCTCGCCCATGCGCGACTCAGGCGACCGCGGCGGGGCTTTCACGCGCGGCTCCCTCGGTGGCTTGTTCGGCCTGTCGCCGCCGTCCTCGTCGCACACGAACTGCTCGAAGTCGAACCGCGCCGACTCGATCCACGCCTGCAGCGGCTCGTGGTCGTGTTCCAGGACATAGTCGATCCAGTCCGACAGCGGACGGAAGGCCGTCTCCGGCAGGCTCTCAGGCGTGAAGCCGCCGGCCGCATCGGGGTAGAGCCAGGTCACCTGCATCGGGTCCTCGGCCAGGTGCTTGCGCACCGCGTCGCGCCGCAGCGGCGGGTGCAAGCGGCGGCCGACCGGCAGGAACAGGTTCGGCATCTTCTGGAAGTGACAGAACTCCACAGCGCTCAGGGCCAGGGCGGGCGGCGGCTGCTTCGACGGCCGGACGCGCAGCACGATGGTCTTCTCCCCGCCCTTCTCGCCGACCGCGAACGCCAGGCGATCAAGAAGGGTGTTGTCGGCCTCGCGCACCAGGTCGTCGAGCTGATCGATAGGGTTGTCGCGCAGTACCCACAACTCGGCCGCGTCGCCGGTGCCGCCGCGCGTCAGTCGCAGTGGCACCGTCAGCCGCCGGCCGAGTTCCCCTTCGCGCCAACGGACCTTCTGAGCGGGGAGTGTGAACTCCAGTACCTCGTAAATGTCGCGGAAGGGGACGTCCTCGACGCAGGTCCAGCGCCGCGGCGGCTTGAGTAGGAGGAGCTTGCCCTGCGGCGGCTTGAGCTGCTCGCCGAGCGGGTGGCGGTAGCCCAGCTGCACCCAGACGCGCGGGGCCTGTTCGACGTAGGCGGTCGGGGCCGACGCCTGGCCGTCGCGGTCGATGGCGCGCAGCAGCGAGTAATACGGCGGCCCGACGACGCGCAGCAGGGCGCGGCCGGGAGACTTGCCCCTGGGGTCCTCGAGCCAGCGAAAGCCCTGGCGGTCGTTGCCCAGGCGGAGCACCTCGGATACCAGGGAGGAGAATTGTTCGCCCTCCGCCAACTCGAAGAGGATCGGCGTCTGCTCCGGCCGCACGACGGGATCGGCGGAGCGCTGCAGCGGCAACAGCTCCAACCAGCACGACATCTCGACGGCGGGCGACGCCCCGGCAACCTTGCCGATACCGACACCGAGGCGGCGCAGCTCGGCCTGCGCCTTCTTCGGCAGGTCGGCGGACGGCTCCACCCAGACGCGGCCGTCGTCGTCGAAGCCGGCGACGGTGGGCGCCAGCGCGGCCGCGGCCGGGACGGCGCCGGCCGTGAGGGCCAGCCGAATGGTGTCAAGGTCGGGGAAGTTGAGGATCATTATCCCCCCTGCCCTTGTGCGCGCCGCTGACCCTGCGGCGGCGTGCTGACCGGCGGCGCCGTTTCGCCCTCCCTGGCCTCGCGCTCGACGACGACCTGGCCCAGCTCGCCGGCCTTGAGGACGCCACCCTCGATGAGCTTATCGACGAGGGCCCTGTGCTGCTGCTCGTGCTCGTGCGGCAGCGCGTCCTCGTCGGAGCGCAGGCTGATGACGATGTCCTTCTTGCCCGTCGCCGGGTCGCAGCGCAAGCGAATGGTCATTTCGGCCATGCGAATACTCCCTGGTCGCTTGCGGCTTCGCAGGGCATGCGAAGCCGCAAGCGGCTACTTCAGCTTCTCGAGCGTCTTGGCGTCGATGGTCTTCTTCTCAACGAGCAGGTCGCGCAGCGATTCGAGGACCGCCCGGTTGGCCTTGAGGATGCCGGCCGCGCGCCCCTGCGCCTCGGCGATCGTTTCGCTGACGCGGCGGTCGAGCCGGGCCAGTTGATCGGGCGACAGGTCCTTGAAACGCTCGCCGGTCTCCAGGTTGCGGAACTGGCGCAGGCCGAGTTCCGGCCCGCCCATGCCGCACACCTCGACCATGTAATGGGCCAGGCGCGTCGCTCGCTCCAGGTCGCTGCCGGCGGCGCCGGTCGAGACGTCTTCCAGCAGCAACCGCTCCGCCTCGATGCCGCCGAGCAGCACGCACAGGTCTTCCATCATCTGGTTGCGCGTCAGGCCGAGGCGGCGGCTGTCGTCCTCGGCGTAGCGGACGTAGGCCGGCGCCCAGGTCGTCTCGCTCTTGATGGTGATGCGCTCGATCGGCGGGTGCAGCGGGCAGTTGACCGAGACGACGGCGTGGCCGGCCTCGTGCGTCGCCAGCAGCCGCTCCTCGCGCGGCGTCAGGTCGAGCTTTTCCTCGAACTCGGTGAAGGCCCGGTCGATGTCCTCCGGCCGAGTCGCGTCGCCGCGGTCCTCGCGCAGGCGGATGCGCGCCAGCGCCCGGCACAGGGCGTTGAGGTGGTCGCCGCTGAAGGGCGTGCCCGTCTGCGTCAGGTAGCCCTCGCCGGTCCGCCGCACCGCGTACTCCAGCGCCTCGCCGGACATCTGGAGGCGCATCTTCTTGTCGTAGATCTTCAGGATCGCACGGCGGTCGTCGGCGACCGGGTAGGGAATGTGCAGGTGGAACTCGAAGCGGCCGGGGCGCAGCAGTGCCGGGTCGAGGATCTCCACGAAGTTCGTGGTGCCGACGACGAAGACCATCTCCTCGCGGTGGAAGCCGTCCATCTCCGTCAGGAGCTGGTTGACCATCGAGTGCTCGACGCCGCTGCCGGTGTAGGTGCCGCGGGCCGAAGCGAAGGAATCCAGCTCGTCGAAGACGATGATCGACGGCGCCGACTGCCGGGCCTGGTGGAAGATCTGCCGGAGACGCTCCTCGCTTTCACCCACCCATTTACTCTTCAATTCGGGGCCGGAGACGACGGTGATCGCGGCCCCGAGGGCGGCGGCCATCGCCTTGGCGAACATCGTCTTGCCGGTGCCGGGCGGCCCCCAGAAGATCATCCCTTTCGGGATCAACTCTTCGAGGCGGGCGATGTCCTCGGGGTCGGTCGAGCGGTCCTTCAGCGCCAGCACGTCGATGATTTCGGCGCGCAGCCGCTTCTTCACCTTGGCGTAGCCGCCAATGTCGCTTTCGAGGTCGATGGTGGGCACTTCGAGGGTGCCTTGCAGCGTGGCCTGGCGCAGCTGGCGGAAGGCGTGGCGCGGGTCGGCGGGGTAGTCCTCGCCTTCGAGGGTCGAGAGGAGCTTGCGCAGGCGCACCGCGTTGACGCCGGAGACGTACTTGTACAGCGCCCACGGGTTGAGCTGACGGCCGAACTTGCGCGATTCGGACTGCGCGATGAGGTGGCGCAGCCGCGGCCGGGCGATGCCGAGGAGGCTGGCGCGGTGCGGGAACAGGTTCTCGATAACGCGCGGCAACGGGAACGACGGGTCCTTGAAGCCGAGCCAGACCAGCGCGGGGTTTTCGTAAAGCAGCGGGATAACCTCGCGCGCTTCGGCGGTGAGTCCGCCCTGGCTGGTCGTGAGAAGGTCGAGGTGGGGCAACACGATCACCTTTTGCTCGACGGCGCCGCGGACGGCGTCGCGCAGGCGGGCGATCATGGTGCCGATGAGGCCCATCGGCATCGTCGCCGGCTGCTGGGGCTGATCGTCCTTACCGGGTCGGCCGTCGAGATAGACGGAACCGAGACCCATCGCCTTGAGCCGGGCCCGCAGGTTCTTGTAAAGGAACGGAGCCAGGTCCTTGTCGCACTCGACCAGGCACGGCAGGCCGCGCTGCAGCTTCGACGCGACCTCGGCCAGGTCTGCCGCGTAGGCCGCCTCGACGGCTGCGTCCGGCGTGAGCTGCTGCGGCAGTTCGCGTTCCGGGATGAAGATCGACATAGTACCAGGACTCGGCGAAGCCCACGAGTTGCAACCCGTGGGCTTGCGGTTTCCGTTACACCTCCACCACGATCGTCAGCGACCCCGTCTGCGGATCCTCGGTGATCTCCTTGATCTGTCCGATCTGCGCCGCCTTCTGCTTCAGCGCCTCGGCCGTCACCCGGTTGACGGCCTGGTCCAGTTCCCGGCGCAGGTCGCCGAGTTCGCGCTCCAGCCGGCCGGTCACCTGCGATTGCAGCTCGGCCGCCTTCTCCTCCGCCTGCTTTTCCAGGCTTTGGCGCAGTTGTCCGCGAAGTTGCTTCTCCACCTCGCGGGAATTCGGCCCCAGGTCGTCGTAGCCCCGCCCGGCTGTCTCGCCTTCCAGGGCGGCCTCCTGCGACGTCTCGGACTCGACCGTTACGGTGCCGTTCTTCGGATCGATCGTGACGGTGACGCCGTGCTGTTTGCGCACCAGTGTGCCGCCTTTTTGCTGGAAGCCGCGCCCCTCTAGCTCCTGGGTGAGCAGCTGGGCCATCTGCTCCGACGGCAACACCTCGAGCAGTTCGAGCTGCGTGCTGACGCGGTCGTGGGCGCGGATGACGCGCCGCAGACTTTCGCGGACCTTGATGCGATAGCCTCGGCTCATGATTGGCCCTCGTTCGTTTTCAAGGGATCCAGGTGTCGGATGATCTCCCGGGCGCGGGCGAGGCGGGCGTCGCCGTCGCAGTGCTCCCAGTCGGCGAGCCACAGCTGACTCGCGGCATATCCCTCGTCGAAATAGCCGGTGCCCCGCGCCCGACTTGTCCAGACCGCCATGCGCTCCAGCGAGCGCAGGAACGCGGTCGCCGCCCGGTAGGTCGCGGCCCGGTCGGCCAGCCGGGCCCCCATCGGCGCCTGCAAACCACCGACCCACCGCTGCGCCGCCACTCCCTCAGGCAGCACGCTGGCCGCCGCCCGGAGGAGGAAACGCGCCAGGTCGAGCCGGCCCGCCTCTTCGACCGCTTTATAGTACGTGTCGAGGACAAGCTCTTGCGACCCGCCAAGGGCGCGCATCCGGACGTGGTCGGACACGTCTTCCTTGCCTCGCTCCAGTTGCAGCCAGCGGTCGCACAACTCCGACTGGAGGGCCTCCAGCACGCACGCCCCCGTCCCGTTCGTCCAGGGGGCGAAGTCCGGCGGCTCTTCCTTGACTCCCGCGAAGTCCTCGGGGAACGCCAGCCGGCAGAGGCCGTGCTTCTGGAGCGCCGGCCGTCCCGGCAGATCCAGTTCGCGGTGTGCGTTCGACTCGCGCAGGGCGGCGTAGGCGAAGTAGAGCAGCGCCTGGTCGCCGAGCGTCAGCTTCGCCAACTCCGGCTCCCAGACTAACCCCATCGGTTTCTTCCGATTGACTGCCGTCACCCAGACCAGGAACTCGAGCGTCTCACCGGAGAAGGCCAGGCCCAATTCCTGCGGCGGCGTGCGTGCCCAGAGGCGGCCGGCGACGACCGCCTCGCCGCGGAGGTTACGCTCGCGCCGCCAGCCGCCGGCGCGGGCCAGCAGCAGGGCGGTGCCCTTGGCGAGGGCGTCCTGCACCAGTCCGACGGCGGGGCGGCCCAGACAGGGCGGCGCCTTGAGGCCGACGTCGAGCAGCGGCAGCGCCTGCTCCGCGGGCAGGCGCCGCAGGAAGAAGTGCAGGATCCGCAGCAAGTTGGCCTCGAAGCGGGAGACAACTTTCATGGCGCGACGGCCCGGGCCTTGAGGACGACGGGTCTATGATGACCGCTGACAGTTGCCGTTTCCAGGGTGGTAGAACGGTTCTCCTCATCGTAGCAGATTTACCGGCGGCCGCTGCGCCCATCCGAAGGCAGACGCGCAACGGAGGTCAAGACACGCTTTGCAAGGCAAAGCGAGGTCTGGTACAAAGGCAGTGGGAAGACACTCGACGCGGAAGACGCAAGTACAAGGAGGGACTGGAGATGCCCCAACGCAAGATCACCGCTGTAAAACTCCGTGAGATCCACGAACTCGCCGCTGGCTGGGGAAAAATCGTGGCACGCCGCGCCTTCGGAGACGACGGACCCGACCTCGGCGTCGATCTCACCGCCATGGAGCAAGTCGCCGCGACCGCCGCCAACGGCTTGAACCAGAGCACGCTGGAGATCCTTCTCCAACAGCAAGCGCGCTGCTTGGGGGCCCAGCAACCCTGCCCCGATTGCCGCCGCCTCTGCCTTGTCGGTTCCGAGGACCGACCCTTGGCCGTCCAAGGCGGTCGTATCACCTACCATGAGCCCGTGGGCCATTGTCCCGACTGCCGCCGGGACTTTTTCCCCCCTCAGGGCTTCCTTGCGCCTGGATAACCATAACTTCAGTCCCTCGCTCCTGCAGAGAATCGTCGAGGCCGCCGCGCGACTTGGTCCTTTTGCCGACGCCTCCTTCGCGCTGCACTTGGCCGGCGTCGAGGTCAGCGCCCGTCAGGTCGAGCGTATCGCCTTGGAGATTGGCATCGAGTTGGCCCAGCAACGCGATCGCAAGGTCTTGCTGCGTCGCCGCCGCCAACTGCCGGTGCGCGTGGCGATCACGCCGGCGGTGGTCGCTGTGGAAGTCGATGGCGGTCACTTACGCAGCCGCGAACCGGGCTGCGGCCCGGGGGTGTATCACCGGCAAAGCAAGGAGGACAAGGTCGCTTGCCTGGTCACCCTCAAGAGCCAGGTGTCCCCACGGGACCCGCAACCGGAGCCGTCGGCGTCGCTGCTGGTGCCCCGACGCGTGCAGCGTCTGGTGCAGCAGATCAAGGGCTGGGCAGGTGACGAGCCGCAAGGCGAAGCAGGGAAAGGAGAAGCGTCTGAGGCCGCGTCAGCGCCAGCGGCGACGCAGCAACGGCCGGCCGCGCCGCAACGGCTGGTGAGGACGTGTGTGGCCAGCATGGCCGAAAGCCGCGCCTTCGGGCCGATGGTGGCGGCGGAGGCGCAGGAGCGGGACTTCTACCAGGCGCAGAGGAGGGCCTTCGTGGGGGACGGCGCTTGGTACAATTGGCGGATCCAGCAGGGATACTTCCGGGACTTCGAGGCGATCGCGGACTTGCTGCACGTGCTGTGCTACCTCTACTTGGCGGCGTGGGGGGTCGGCGTGGACGACAGCCAACGGTGGTCGATTTACACGGGGTGGCTGCGGGCCGTCTGGCAAGGGCGTGTCCAAGAGGTGCTCGAGGAGTTGACGGGCTGGCAAAGCAGGATAGGAACGCCGCCCCAGGGGGAGGAGCTGGACGAGAAGGACCCCAGGCGGCTGGCAGCCGAAGCGCTGAGCTATCTGAGGAACAATCAGGCTCGGATGGATTACCCGCGTTACCGTCGGCAGGGCCTGCCGATAAGCAGCAGCCTGGCGGAATCGTTGGTCGGCGAGATCAACGCGCGGGTCAAAGCGCCGCAGAAGTTCTGGAACCGTCCGGAGGGTTGCGAGGCGATCCTGCAATTGCGCGCCGCCGTGCTGAGCGAGGACGACCGCCTGGCGCGCTACTTCGCCCAACGCCCTGGCAACATCTACCGCCGTCGCGATGCTGCGGAAGGCTCTCGCTGACCGGGCGTCGCTTTGCCTTGCAAAGCGTGTCTTGGCCTCCGCGCAACGGCCCGGCAAGGTTCCCGGGCGATGGCCGTTGTGAAGGTTGCCGCCGCGCTGGTAAACTACTGCCAGCTTCGACACGGGGATGGGCCTGCCTCGCCGGTTCCCAGGCCCGACCTTTCCACGCGGAGACGCCCATGACCCCCTCGCCCCGTCATCTCATCGTCAGCCAGGTCGGCGACGTGACCTGCGTCCGCCTCACGAAGCACCAACTCGTCGAAGAAGAGGTTCTACAGCTGGGCGACGAGGTTCTCGCCCTGATCGACGGCGGCTGCCGCAAGCTGGCCTTCACCCTCGGCCCGGGGGCCCTGCAATGTTTGTTCAGCGTCTTCCTGGCCAAACTGGTCATGTTCCAGCGGGTGATGCGCGAGCGCGGGGGGGCCATGAAGCTCTGCGACGTGACGCCGGAAGTGCGCGGCGTGTTCGAGGCGTGCCGGTTGCACGACCTGTTCGAGTTCACCCCGGACCTGGCGACGGCGCTGGCGGCGTTCGCGAAGGAGAATCAGTCGGGGGCGTAACGCGTGATGCCGGGGACGCGGTCGAAGTCGGCGTCGTTGCTGGCGAGGTGCGTCAGACCGGCGTCCTGCATCACGGCGACGATGAGGGCGTCGTTCGCCAGCAGACCGAACTGCCCGGTCACGTCAGCCGCCTTTGACACCAGACGACGCGTGACGTCCAAAACGATTACGCCGATCTGGTCGAGTTCATCGATCGCAGTCCGGTACCGGCCCAGTTGTTGGACTTCTCCGGGATGTCTTCTCAGGCGGTTGGCCATTCCTTGTGGGGGCCAGCCAAAGAGGTCAGCCGCCTCGATCGCCATCAACCGATGAGCCATTTCGCCAAGCACGTGCGCCGAAGTGTACCCGGTCAGTTCCTGATTCTGGACGCGCGCGAGTAGGCGCGAGCAGGCCGGGCCGAACACCCGATGATTACTCGCGTGGTAAGCGAGAACATTGGCGTCCAAAAAGACGGTATCGCCAGCGACGAAATCGTCAAATGTCATGCCGGCTCGTTGGGGTCAAGGTCCGCGCTGTTGATGAGATAGTCCAGATCTTCCAGCGAACCCTTCCACTGGAACGTGTTGGGCAACCGCTGGACTTGCTCCGGGGCGACGTGGAGGGTGACCCAGATCCGTTCGCCCGGCTTGATGGGCAGCGGTCGTCCGAAGTTGAGCGTGCCGTTCTCGTAAACGGCACTGGTATCCAGCTGCCGCAGGTCGGGTCGGGGCATCGGTCTACTCCTCCCAGGGCGAAGGTCACTGAAGCACCGCTTATCCTACCACAGGCACGACCGCGCTTCCACGAACGACCCGGCCCTACCCCGCGCCTTCCCTGGCTGAATTCGCCTTCCCCTCGGCATCCGCAGCCGTCAGAATGATCCTCAAACGGCAAGCCCCGCCGGGGCGCAGTCGAGGAGGTTGACGTGACCGACGTGCTGACTTTGATCCTGGCGGGGGGCAAGGGGACCCGCCTCGACCCGCTGACGCGCGACCGGGCCAAACCGGCCGTCCCCTTCGGCGGACTTTATCGCATTATCGACTTCACCCTGTCCAACTGCATCAACAGCGACCTGCGTCGCATCCTGGTCCTGACGCAGTACAAGGCGCGCAGCCTGGACCGCCACATCGCCGCCGGCTGGTCCTTCCTCAGCCGCCAGCTCGACGAGTACATCGACGTGCTGCCGCCGCAGCAGCGCATCGATGAGCACTGGTACAAGGGCACCGCCGACGCCATCTACCAGAACATCTACAGCATCGAGAAGGCCGACCCGAAATACGTCCTCATCCTCGCCGGCGACCACATCTACAAGATGGACTACGGCGACATGATCCGCCAGCACCTCGAGCGCGGCGCCGACCTGACCGTCGGCTGCCTGCCGGTGCCGCTGCGCGACGGCAACCAGTTCGGCATCGTGGACCTCGACGGTCAGGACCGCATCACCGGCTTCCTCGAGAAGCCCAAGGAGCCGCCGGCGATGCCGGACAACCCCGGCCTGTGCCTGGCCTCGATGGGCATCTACGTCTTCACCGCCCGCCTCATGTACGAATTGCTCTGCCAGGACGCCACCAAGCCCGGCAGCGACCACGACTTCGGCAAGAACATCATCCCCGTCATGCTCGGGTCGCACAAGCTGTTCGCCTACCGCTTCCGCGACAAGAACCGCAAGTCGGTGCCGTACTGGCGCGACGTGGGCACCCTGGACGCCTACTACCAGGCGAACATGGACCTGATCCAGATCGACCCGGTCCTGAACCTGTACGACCGTGAATGGCCGATCCGCACGCACCAGATGCAGGTGCCGCCGCCGAAGTTCGTCTTCTGCGACGAGGGGCCGGCCCACGCCGCCCGCCGCGGCGAGGCGCACGACAGCATGGTCTGCCAGGGCTGCATCATCAGCGGCGGCCACGTTCGCCGCAGCATCCTCTCGCCCAACGTGCGCGTCAACAGCTACGCCGTCGTGGAGGACTCCATCCTCTTCGAGGGGGTGGACGTGGGCCGGCACAGCCGCGTGCGCCGGGCGATCATCGACAAGGACGTGAAGATCCCGCCGCACAGCACCATCGGCTACGACCTGGAGCACGACCGGCAGCGCGGCTTCGCCATCACCGAGCAGGGCGTCGTCGTCATCGCCAAGGCCGAATTGCCCGAGACGATCGCGCAGCAGGCGAAACGATGAGTTTTGAGTTTTGCTGACCGTCACGGATGATGAGTTGTGGAAGGCCGCCGGTGGCAGCAACGGCCGGGTTCGGAGGCCGGTGCCGGCTTCTGAACGAATGTTCTGCGCGGAACCTTGGGGGACCGGGGAAGGGTTGGCCGACTGCGCCAGCGGGGGAACGCGGCCGGACGCCCCAGGAGGTGCGTGCCACGGTCGAGGGAACGTGGCCGCTGCTGGTTGGGGGCTGGGGTCGCCGCTCAGGGGTGTCCTCCCGGGCGAGAACCGGAATGGCCGATCAGTTAACTGATGTACAGTAAAGAAGGGCCCGTCAAGAGAAGAAACCGCATGAACGTCGCCACGATGCTTGACAGAGGGCGCAAGCGGTGTTCTAAAGGAAGGGACGGCCGGGCTGGCGTCGGCGGACCACCGCGGCGTTATGCTGACCGGCCGAGTTCTGCTGACCGGCGCGGTGTTATGCTGACCGGCCGGTCAGGCTAATCAGCTGGTTCGACTTGGCGGATGTCTGATGTCGCTAACCGGCGCTCGGCCATCCGTCTCGCGGTTGACCGCCTTGCTTGCGGCAGCCGATTCCGAGAGGTGACGCGTTGCCCCCTGAAGGCGCGTAGCTCACCCTGACGGGACGGCGGCGAAGGCCTGTCGTACCAATGGCCCCGCCGTCGGCACAAGGGGATGTCGCTCCCCCCTTCCAAATGGGCGACTGGACCCGGGCGGCCAATCCCTCCGCGCCAGGCCCACCAGGAACGACGAGGTCCAGTCTGCCGGTCCCAGGGGGCCAAGCCGAACCAGCGGATACAGCTGACAGGCCGCGCCTCCTGCCACCGCGAGGGATTCTGCCCGCGCAGCGCGGCCTGCAGCTGATCCTCGTCGTTCGGCCCGACGCACAGCCTCCCTGCGGGCGTGGAGGAGTCGCGGATGCGTGGCACGAAATCGTCCGCCGCAGGTGCAGATGCCAACGGGAGGGACTGATGGTGGACCGGTGGGAGTACAAGATCGTCTATGTCGATGCCCAGCGCTGGACCGGGACGGGCCTGCCGTCCGACCTGAACGAGGACTTCGACCGCTGGGGGGCCGAGGGCTGGGAGTTGATGGCCACCGAGTCCATGATCCGGCGGGTCTTCTTCCGCGGCAGCGAAACAACCGGGCTCGTCGCCTTCTTCAAGCGGCGGGTCGGTGTCCAGACAGACGGGGGCGCCGCCGGGCCGTGAGGCGTGGGGTTCGAGAAGGCCAGAAACTCGGCTTTCGCGTAATGGACTAATGTTCACACAGAGAAAAGGGGACAGCGTACTTTTTCGCGCACAGAGAAAAGGGGACAGCGTACTTTTTCGCGTGCCGTTATGCACAGAGAAAAGGGGACAGCGTACTTTTTCGCGTGCCGTTGTGGAATAATTCACGCTGTCCCCTTTTCGCTCTTTTCGCTGCCGAGGGGTGCGCTGGCACGCCGGCCGGATGCTTTTCAGTCGCTCTCATCGAGGAACGAGGCTCATGCGGGTATTTACTGCCATCGTTGAGCGTTGCCCCGACACGGGGCTGTATGTCGGCTACATCCCGGGTTTCCCTGGGGCGCACTCGCAAGGGGAAACCCTCGACGAGATCCAGGAGAACCTCCGCGAAGTGATCGCCATGCTCCTGGAGGACGGCGAGCCCCGGCTGGAGGCCGAGTTCATCGGCACACAGACCGTCAAGGTGGCCTGACATGGCCAAAGTCCCTGTCCTGAAGCCACGCGAGGTCGTGGCGCTGCTGCAGGCCCTCGGGTTCGTAGAGGTTCGCCAGCGCGGCGCCCATAAGCAGTTGCGTCACCCGGACGGGAGGGGGACCACCGTGCCCTGCCACAAGGGCCGAGACATTTCCCCGGTCCTGTTGCGTAAGATCGCCCGTGACGTCGGGCTGACGGCCGCGGCGCTATTGGGCCAGCCGACGGAGCCCGAGGAAGAGCCACAGCAGGAGCAACCTCCCCCCGAAGCGACTTAAGACGAAAACAGTGTCTTAAGACAAATTGGGCCGAACCAGTTGCTGGAGCAGTCCGGCCACGGTGCGCCGAGGCCAGAAAAGGTGTCAGGACCCTTTGTCGGCCGAAAAAGGGTCCTGACACCTTTTCTGGCCCGACTCTGACACCTTTTCTGGCCCGACTCACGGGGTCGTGGGACCCAAACAGCCGATGACGCTTGCGGAGTTGGAGCAGGCGTTGGCGGCGACCCGGGCGCGGTGGGTACGGGTAATCGGCTGACCCGCGGAGGAGGACGAACATGGCAACCCTTCGGGAACGCGTTCAAGCTGCCTGGGACAGCGGCGATCCGCTCGCGTTGCACCGGGAAGTCGAACAACTGGCGGCCGAGGGCCACTCCCGGCAAGCCCTGGAAGAGGCCCTGGAGGCGTTGCTGCTTGCGCTCCGGGCCGCGGGAGCCGGCGACGACACGGAAGAAATCGTCAACGGCGTGTGGGACCGCCTCACCGGCTGGTGCCATCCGGCCCAGCACATCGAGACCCTGTCGAGAAAGGATAATGGGGCGAGCGCCGATTCTCCTATCGATGGAACGAGCCGTCGGACCATTTCGACGTAACTCATTCCAGTACAAAGGGAACCGTAAACTATCACCCTTGTCCCTCTAACACACTGTACATTGGTGGCAAAGAGGTGCAGCTATGAAGGTCATCGAGTTGGAACGTGCCCATCCTACGCTTGATGAAGTGATAAGCCTCGCGAAGGACGAACTGGTGGTGCTACGAGGACCAGATGGGTCGGTGTTCGCCCTCTCCCAGGTGGACGACTTTGATGTAGAAGTGGAACTTCTGAAGAACAATCCAGAGTTCATGATGTTCATGAGACAACTCTCTCAAGAAAAGGCGGCGATCTCTCTACTGGACTTGCGAAAGGAATTGGGCTTGTGAGAGAGGCAGGAAAAGGGGACAGCGTACTATATTTGTCGCCCACAAGACCGGCCCAATAAGTACGCTGTCCCCTTTTCCGGACGTTTGGGGGTCATATTACAAGCGCCGAACGCCAACGATCAGTTGCCGGGCCGGCTGGAGCGACTTTGAAACTCGAATAGCCATGATGCCGGCCCGGTCAACTGCATCCGTTCGTTCGGCCTCACGATTGGATGTTCTCCGCCTTTGCTCGTCTTGGCGTAAGGCCGTCAGCGCGAGATACTGCGCGAGTCGCCCTGATTTCCCGGAGGATAGCCGTGAGCTTGCCTGAACTCGAATCCGCAGTAAGCCAGCTGCCCGCCGACGAGCTAATCGCCTTCGCGCAGTGGTTTGAAGAGTATCTGGCGGACGCCTGGGACCGCCGCATCGAAGCGGACATCAACGCCGGACGACTGGACGAGGCCGGCCGCCGCGCGGATGCCGATTTCGAGGCGGGGCGGTGCAAGCCGCTATGAACCACTTCGCCACGCCCGATTTCTGGTACTGCTACCGTCATCTGCCGGCCGAAGTGCGGGAGCTGGCGGACAAGAACTTCGCCTTATTGCGCCAGGATCCGCATCACCCGTCGCTACGGTTGAAGAAGGTAGGCTCGTTCTGGTCGGCACGTGTGGGTTTCCACTACCGCGTTCTGGCGCGCGACCGGATGGAAGGATTGGTCTGGTTCTGGATTGGTCATCACAGCGAGTACGATCAGTTGGGTGCGATCTCTCCAGTGCGCGAGAACCGCTGCGTTTTTGCGTGCTTCCTGACGCAGGTAACGCGCCAGCCCCGGTGGCGGGAGGCTTGTAGAAAGGCGGT
>Ga0116224_10000195_pt1 | contig 52030 bp, 47 predicted proteins | sample Sb_taG_9_FD_89699 | JGI IMG/M metagenome (GOLD analysis project Ga0116224, IMG submission 89699) | Peat soil microbial communities from Weissenstadt, Germany - Sb_50d_b_LC metaG | ecosystem: Environmental > Terrestrial > Soil > Wetlands > Peat | place: Germany: Weissenstadt | collected 2010-09-21 | reverse complement strand
TTGGAGCAGCTGGTCGAGCTCAACGACGCATACCAGGGGACCGCGCTGCTGCTTGGCGACGTGATCGAGGCCGACGACAGCTATACCGGGGAGCACTGCAAGGGCGTGGTGCGCCTGGCGCTCGATGTCGCCGGGGAGCTGGGGTTGGACGCCGATGAACGGCGCAACGTCGAGTTCGGGGCACTGCTGCACGACGTCGGCAAGATCGCGGTGCCGAAGGAGATCATCAACAAGCCCGGCAAGCTCGACGAGCGCGAGTGGGCGATCATCAAGACGCACACGCTCGAAGGCCAGAAGATGCTCGAGCGCGTCGGTGGCTTCATGCGCGAGGTCGGCGAGATCGTGCGTTCTTCGCATGAGCGCTGGGACGGCGGCGGCTATCCCGATGGTCTGAGCGGTGACGCCATCCCGCTGGAGGCCCGCATCGTCTCGGCCTGCGATGCCTTCAACGCGATGACCACGACCCGCTCCTATCGTCAAGCGATGCCACTGTCAGCCGCGGTCGACGAGCTGATCGACAACGCCGGCGCCCAGTTCGACCCGCGGGTCATCGAGGTGCTCGTGCGGCTGCTGGCTGGGTCGAGCGGCGTCTCCGCCGCTCCGGCCGCTCTGAGCGTTTCGAGCACCCAGGCGACAGCCGCGGCGATTGGCGGGGTTTTGTGATCCCTGCCTCGCCCAGTCGGCTTGCACCGCCTAATCGCCTATTTGAATGACGTTCCTACTCCTCGCGGGGGATGTACGGCATGAGCTCGCGGCGGGCGATTGAGAGCTTGTGGACCTCGTCGGGTCCGTCGGCGAGGCGCAGCGTGCGCAGGTGGGCGTAGGCCCAGGCGAGCGTGAAGTCATCGCTGACGCCGGCGCCGCCGTGTACCTGGATGGCCCGGTCGATCACCTTCAGGGCAATGTTGGGAGCGGCCACCTTGATCGCGGCGATCTCGGTGCGGGCGTGGCGGTTGCCGACGGTGTCCATCAGCCAGGCGGCCTTGAGCGTCAGCAGGCGGGCCATCTCGATCTCGATGCGCGACTCGGCGATCCAGTCCTGGATGTTGCCGCGCATGGCAATCGGCTGGCCGAAGGTGGTGCGTGAGACCGCGCGGGCGCACATCGCCTCGAGTGCCCGCTCGGCGGCGCCGATCGCACGCATGCAGTGATGGATGCGCCCGGGGCCGAGGCGCGCTTGGGCGATCATGAAGCCGTCGCCCTCGCCCGCGATCAGGTTCTCCGCTCCGACACGCACGTCGGTGAAGTCGATTTCGGCGTGTCCCTCGTGGTCCTGGTAGCCGAACACCGGCAGTCCGCGCAGGATCTCGACGCCGGGCGTGTCGAGCGGCACGAGGACCATGCTCTGCTGTTTGTGCCGTGGTCCCGGATCGGATCCCCACCCGCCCGTCTTGCCCATCACGATCATGATCCGGCAGTGGGGGTGAAGCGCGCCCGAGATCCACCACTTGCGCCCGTTGAGCACATAGTCGCCGCCGTCGCGCTCGATCCGCAGCGCGATGTTGGTTGCGTCTGAGCTGGCCACATCCGGCTCTGTCATCGCAAACGACGAGCGAATCTCACCCTCGAGTAGAGGCTGAAGCCAGCGCTCCTTCTGGGCGGGAGTCGCGAATTGGTGGAGGACCTCCATGTTGCCGGTATCGGGCGCCGAGCAGTTGCAGGCCTCTGAAGCGATGTGCGAGCGCCCGAGGATCTCCGCCAAAGGCGCGTAGTCGCTGTTGGACAGCCCGGCGCCGTGGTCGGGATCGGGCAGGAACATGTTCCACAGCCCGGCCTCGTGCGCGCGTATCTTTAGCTCCTCCATGATCGGCGGCTGGATATGGATCCCACCCGCCCCGCCGGACTCGCGCAGCTGGCGCTCATAGACCGCCTCCGCGGGGTGGACGTGCTCGACCATGAACGCGGTCAGGCGCTCTTTGAATTCAACACAGCGCTCGCTTGGCTGGAAGTCCATCGGCTCTCCTCCTGGTGGCAATCGGCTGGGGGCCGTAGGATCATCGCCGATGGGCGAGTTGGGCGTCACCATCGAAGAGAGGCAGGAGTCACAATGAGTGAGACAGGGGACAGCTACCGCGCGGCCGGCGTGGATTACGATGCGCTCGACGCGGGCAAGCGGCTGGCGATGGTCAAGGCGCTGTCCACGTCCCCGCTGCTCGCGGCGCGTGGCGGGGAGGCGCTCGACGCCTCGCGCGGGGAGCCTGCGTTCGTGTTCGAGCTCGACGGGCGGACGTTCGCGTTCGTCGTGGAGGGGCTGGGCACGAAGTCGATCGTCGCGCGCCAGGTGCTCGAGCGCCAGGGGATCAACCGGTTCGCCGACGTCGCCTACGACACGGTCGCCGCGATCCTCAACGACCTCTGCTGCGTCGGCGCCCTGCCGCTCGTCGTGAACGCCTATTTCGCGACCGGCGCTTCAGAGTGGTACGGCGAGCCAGAGCGCGCGGCGGCGCTGCTGGAGGGCTGGAGGCAGGCTTGCGCGGACGCGGGCTGCGTGTGGGGCGGCGGCGAGTCCCCGTCGCTGCCGGGGCTGCTCGACGAGCGCGACATCGAGCTGGCGGGCGCCGCTGTCGGCGCGGTGCCCGCCGGGCGCGCCCCGATCCTCGGGTCAGAGCTCCAGGCGGGCGATGAGATCGTGATCGTGGCCTCCAGTGGCTTGCACGCCAACGGGGCCTCGCTGGCCCGGCTCGTCGCTGGGCGCCTCGAGGACGGCTACGCGACCGTGCTTCAGAGCGGGACCACGCTGGGAGAGGCGCTGCTGGAGCCATCGATCATGTACGTCAGCCTGGTGCAGGCGCTGCTGGAGCGGGACGCGCCGCTGACGTACATAAGCCACGTGACCGGCCACGGTCTGCTCAAGCTGATGCGCCCCGCAAAGCCGCTGACCTACCGCATCTCCAAGCTGCCCGAGGCACCCGAGGTGCTGAGCTTCCTGGTGGCACAAGCGGGACTTGACCCGCACGCGGCCCACTCGACGTTCAACATGGGCTCGGGCTATGCCCTCTACTGCGCGCCCGGCGCCGGCGAGGCGATCGTCGAGGTCGCGGCGGGCTTGGGGCTGAGCGCTTTGCTCGCGGGGCGTGTGGAGGAGGGGCCAAGGCAGGTGGTCCTCGAGCCGCTCGGCGTCCACTACGCGGGAGATGAGCTCGAGCTGTCCGCCGGCCAGGCGTGATTTTCGGCCGGCTGATCAGCCGGCCGATCATGATTTCTGCTTCAGATCGATTCCTCGAACGGCACGAGCGGATTCCCGCCGCGGCGGTCTCGGTCGGCTGGCCGTGCGGCCAGCGATGACTGGCTGTGCGGCCAGCCGGCCGCGGGGCGATGCGCTGCAAGTCGCCCACCCGCCGGGCGCTCGAACTTGAACCCGTCGGCCAGGACGGATATGGTTGTCTGAGAAATCGCCGCTAGCTCCCTGGCGCGGGTCGCCGGGGATCTCGATGTCGCCGGACCGGTATGGATCCGGAGCTACCCGGGTCGAAGCGGAGCTGTCCATCAACAGAGGAGAGAGAACTGATGCGCAGAGCATCCACCTGTCTGGCCTTGATCGGCCTTGCCGTCATTGGCCTGTCGGCCACGGCGTCGGCGGCGCCGACGATCACGCTCAAAGCAAGGGCCGTGCCGATCCCGGGCTTCCCGGGCACCGGCAACATTCTCGGCGCGGGCGCTGATCTAAAGACTGAATTCACGATCTCCGGGACCGAATACGGCGGCTTTCCGGCGCCGCTCACCGGGGTTAAATTCTACGGTCCAGCCAGCGCGAAGCTGCATACGCAGGGGTTCGCCACCTGCCCGGAAGCCTCGCTTGAACGAGTGGGGCCCTCGTCGTGCCCGAAGAACTCTCAGGCCGGTCCCAAGGGCAGTGCAAACGGTGTCGTGAGCTTCGGCACCGAACGCGTGTCAGAGACGGTGTCGGTGCAGCCGTTCTTCGCTCCCGGCGGCAATGTGGAGTTCTTTGTGCAGGGCACGACGCCGGTGTCGATCGAAATCCTCTCGAAAGGCAAGGTCATCAACTCCTCCCCGCCGTTCGGCCCGACGGTCCTCGCCGAAGTGCCGCTGGTCGAATCGGTGCCCGGTGCGCTCGACGCGTCGACCAAAGAAATCAACGTCACGACCGGCGCCGCGTACAAGAAGAAAGGCAAGACGATCTCCTACATCACGGTGCCAAAGAAGTGCCCCAAGGGCGGCTTCCCGCTGAAGGCCGTGATGGAATTCGGAAACGTGAGCAACCCCAAGCTCCCGGGTGAAACCGCGGAAGCCGTGTACAAGGCGCCGTGCCCCAAGAAGTAGTGGCAGACGACAGCGGCTGGCGGACGCGTTCTGAGAGCGTGTGAGCCCAGCTGGAGCACAAGCGAGACGGGCGGCCCCAGCACAAGGGGGTCGCCCGCCGCGCTGTTGAACCGCAAGGAAGGATCGGGTTGAGGACGCAGCAGACCGTCGGGAGGAGGAGAGGCGCGGCTGGGATCGCCGGCGCCATCTGCGTGGCCGCGTTGGTGGCGGTCGTGCTGCTGGCGACCTCCGCCGGTGGCTCGAGTGGCGGCTACACAGTCCGCGCGATCTTCGACGACGCCGGCAACATCATCTCCGGCGAGAACGTGATGGTCGACGGCGTGAAGGTCGGGACCGTGGGGTCGGTCACCCCCACACCCGAACAGAAGGCCGCGGTCGTGCTGAACATCGACAACCCCGGTTTCCAGGACTTTCGCGCCGACGCGAGCTGCACGGTTCGCCCCCAGGCGCTGATCGGCGAGAAGTTCGTCGACTGCCTGCCGACCCAGCCGCGCGCCGAAGGCACGCCACTGCCGCCGCCGCTCAAGCAGATTCCCAGCGGGCATGAAGGTGCGGGGGAGTGGCTTTTGCCGGTGCAGAACACATCGAGCCCGGTCGACGTCGACCTGCTCGGCGACATCAACAGACTGCCTGTGCGCGAGCGCTTCACAATCATCATCAACGAGCTTGGCGCCGGCCTGGCCGGGCGCGGGAGCGACCTGAACGCGGTAGTCCGCCGCGCCAACCCGGCGCTGCGGGAACTCGACAGGGTGCTCGCCATCCTCGCCGGCGAGAACCACGAGCTGGCCAAACTCGCCGTCGATGGCGACCGCGCGCTGGCCCCGTTTGCCGCCGTCCGCGGCCGCTTCGCCGATTTCATCGCGCAGAGCGACACGGTCGCCAGGGCCTCAGCCAATCAGCGCGGCGCGCTCGCGCGCAACTTCGCCGATTTCCCACCGTTCCTGGAACAGCTGGGACCGGCGATGGAACGGCTGGGCCACTTCGCCGATGAGACGACGCCGGCGTTCACCGATCTCAAAGTCGCGGCGCCGGGGATCGATCGAGTGTTCACGCAGCTGGCGCCGTTCTCGAACAGCTCGACGGCGTTCTTTACGAGCCTCGGCAAGACCGCAAAGGTCACTGGACCGGCGCTCGCGTCGCTACAGCCGCTGCTCGCCCGCGTGCGATCGCTGGGGAGCGCCGCCAAGCCGTTCAGCGGCAGTCTCGCCGAATTGCTCACGAGCCTGCGCGACAGCGGCGGGCTGGAGCGCCTGATGGACTTCATCTTCCTCGGCACGAGCACGACCAACGGCTACGACGCGCTCGGCCACTTCCTACGCGCCGAAGTGGTCGCCAACCTCTGCCTGACCTACGTGATAGCTCCGTCACCGGGGTGCGCAGCCAAACTCTTCAATACGCCGGGCACAGCGGCCACCGCGAGCAAGGCTCAAGCGCATGCGAGCGCGAGCACGACGGGCCTCGTGATGGAGCGCACGCTCGCGGTCCTGAAAGGCGCGACGCCGGCGGAGGCGATAGCGAAATACCCGGGCTCGACCTCGACCGCGGGCGCGTTCGGGGGCGGGAGCGGCACGGGTGAAAGCGCAGCGAGCGCCCAGCCGGTCGGCGGCTCGAGCGCCGGCACCACCTACTACACCCCCTCGGCCGAAGGCTCTGAAGCGAGCGGGATGCTGCTCAACTACCTCCTGGGCAACTGAGCGACGCGACCATGACTCCACGACCGCTATCCCGCTTGCTCCTTCCGGGCCTCCTCGCGCTCGCGCTCCTCGCGCCCGCGGGGAGCGTCGCGGCTGAACCGAGCGCCACTGGGCCGGCGAGCACGCCGGCCCAAGCGACATCCTCCACGCCCGCGCCAGAAGCTCCCGCGACGCCGCCGAGCAGCTCGACGGTCGAATCCGTCCCGCAGCCGGCGATCTCCACCACGCCTGAAGTCGTGACGCCGCCGCAAGTGCAGGCCCAGCACGCGCAGGGGAGCACACCCTCAAGCCCGGCCGGCAGAGGGCACGCGCATGCGAAATCGCACAGCGGCTCCGTCAAGGACGAACAGGCCCAAGACACCGGAGGCTCAGGCACCGGCTCCGCTTCTGAGGGCGTGCGCGCCGGCCATCGCGCACCAGCGCCCTCGGCGCTCACACCGGCTTTGCCGCTCGCGCTCGACGGGTCGATCTCGGGCGTGCCGAGCTTCTTCATCGAAAGTTTTCGCATCCCCCCGTTTCTGCTGCCGATCTATCAGGCCGCCGGCACGGCCTACGGGATTCCGTGGCAAGTGCTCGCGGCGATCAACGAGGTGGAGACCGACTACGGCCGGGACCTGAGCGTCTCCAGCGCCGGCGCCGAGGGATGGATGCAGTTCCTGCCGGCCGAGTGGGCTGAGTACGGGGTGGATGCCAACGGCGATGGCTTCAAGGACCCATACAACCCGTCCGATGCGATCTTCACCGCCGCCCGCTATCTGCGGGCCGCCGGCGGCGATCAGAACATCCGCCAAGCGGTCTACTCCTACAACCACTCCCAGGCGTACGTCGACTCGGTGATGCTGCGTGCCCAGTTGCTGGGCGGCACGCCGCCCGAACTGCTCGGGGCGATCACCGGGTTGACCGAGGCGCGTTTCCCCGTGCACGCGCCGTCGCACTTCTCAGACGGCTTTCAGACGGTGGGCGCGAGCGGATCGGCCCCAGCGAAAACGCTCGTCGGCACGACGATCTACTCCCAGGCGGGCGCGCCCGTGATCGCGGTACAGGACGGCGAAGTCGTGCAGATCGGCGACTCGCCCTCGCTCGGTGAGTTCGTGTCGCTGCGCGACGCTTACGGCAACAGCTACGTCTACGCTGAGCTCGGCAGCGTGGCGGCGCTATACCCGGTGCTGGAGCCCCACGAGCACACGGCAGTGAGCCCGCGGATCGCGCAGGCCGGCGGGGCGGTCGAACCGGCCCCGAGCGGTCCGGCGACGGCGGGGGCGCAGCCGCGCTCGCCGCTGTCCGAAGGCGCCGCCGCCTCGGGGCTCGCGCTGGGAGCGGCGGCTCCGCTCGAACCGGCCCCGGCCTCTCCGCCACCCGCCCCGCCCACGCCCGCTCAAGCGGTCTCCTCGCCAACGCCGCAGGCGACCGTGCGGGTCTTCAGGTCGGGTCCGGACGACGTCTATCTGCATCCGCTGCGCGCCGGCGTGCAGGTGCTCGCGGGGACCGTGCTGGGTCACCTCGGCACGACCGCGACAGGCGCCGGCGCCAGCACCGCGGAAGCCCAGCCGCACATGCTCTTCCAGATCCGCCCAGCCGGTTTGGGGGCGCCGCTGATCGACCCGAAGCCGATCCTCGACGGCTGGGTGGCGCTCGAGAACACGTCGATCTTCAGGGCCAAGGGCGAGAACCCGTTCCTTGAGACCTCGCCGACGGCCGGGCAGGTGCTGCTGGAGTCAAAGCAACAGCTCGAGCCCCAGGTGCTGCACGACCCCGGCATCCACCTCCACACATGCGGGCGGGAGGACGTGCAGACGGGACGGGTCGACAAGCGCGTGCTCCAGACGCTCGAGTTCCTGTCGGTGTCGGGGCTGAGACCGACGGTATCCGGCTTGCGCTGCGGTGGCTCTGAGCCCGCGCTGGCAGGCAACGCGCGCGTGAGCTCGGGCGGCGATGCGGTGAACATCACCGCCGTCAACGGCATCCCGATCGCCGGCCACCAGGGCCCAGGCTCGATCGCGGACATCACGGTCCGCAAGCTTCTGATGCTGCAGGGCGCCACCAAGCCGCGGCGGATCGCCAGCTCGATGAGCTACCCGGGGACGACGAACACGGTCCTCAAGGAGAGCGCCCGCGACGACATCCACGTGGCCTTCAGCCCGCTGAACGGGGGCGTAGCGCACGCCGCCGGCGTATTCGCCTCGGCGCTGACACCGAACGAGTGGATCAAGCTGATCGCGCGTCTGGGCGAAATCCCCGACCCGACGGTCGCCGGCGGTCCCTCGGCGGCGGCGATCCCTGACAAGCCCGGCGCGCCCGGTCCGAATGGCGCGCCGGCGAGCAGCGGCCCGTCCAGCGGTGAAGCCAACGGAAAGGAAGCCGGTGGCAACCGCTAGCCCACCCAGTCCGCCCGCCGCTCCGCCTCCCCCGGGGAATCCTCTGCCGCCGGCCGCGCGCGTGCGCTCCACGCCGCAAGGCGCCGGGCGGCTGCTCGCCATCGGCGGGCTCGCGGTCGTGGTGCTGATCGTCGCCTATCTCGTGTTCGCCGGCGGTGGCGGCTCGAGCTACCAGCTGATCTTCGCCGAAGCCGACCAGCTCGTGCGAGGCGATCAGGTGCAGGTTGGCGGCGTGCCCGTGGGGAGCGTCACGAACATCGTCTTGACGCCCAACTTCCAGGCCCGGGTCACGATCCACGTCGACTCGTCGCTGACACCACTGCACGAAGGCACCACTGCGCAGATCAGGGTGCCGTCGCTGTCGAGCGTGGCCAACCGCTACATCGCATTGACGCCGGCGCCCAACAAGCCGAACCCCGCGCTCGCCGGCGGCGCGACGCTCGGAACGATCGCCACCAACAAAGGGGCCGTGGACCTCGACCAGCTGTTCAACACACTCAACCCCAAGACGCGCAAGGGATTGCAGGAGTTTATCCAGGGTTCCGCCGAACAGTACGCGGGCACCGGCCACGACTTCAGCGAAGACGTCGAACTCTTCAGCCCGTCGCTGTCCGCCACCGATCATTTCTTCTCCGAGCTCGTGCGCGACCAGTCCACGTTCACGAGCTTCCTGGTGGAATCGGCGAAGGCGCTGACGACGATCGCGGCGCGCAAGGAAGACCTCACGGACCTGATCGAACACGCCGATCAGACCTTCCAGGCGATCGGCTCGCAGCAGTCAAACCTTGCCAAGGGATTGCGGGTGCTGCCCGTGACGCTGAATCAGGGGAACAAGACGTTCGCCGAGGTCCCGTCCGCGATCGGCGCGTTCAAGCAACTGGTGGAAGTGTCCAAGCCCAACAGCAGGACGCTCGCGACCTTCTTCGCGCGCCTGCATCCACTGGTGAGCGCGGCTACGCCGGCGGTGAGCAACTTCGGCCTGGCGATCTCAAGACCAGGTGTGGACAACGACCTGACAGAAGCGTTCGCCGCGCTGCCGGCGCTCGCCCAGACGCTCACGACGGCCTCGCCAGACGGCGTCAAATCGCTCCAGGAATCGGTGCCGGTCACCGCCTACTTCGGCCCCTACGCCCCAGACCTCGCGGGCACCCTGCGCACCTTCGGACAGACGACCGCCTACTACGACGCCAATGGCCACTACGCGCGTATCAGCCCGGTCGCGCCCGCCTTCAAGCTCGGCGCGACCGGCAATCTCACGCCGGCGAGCCCGCAGCAGGGTCTGGAAGGCCTCCAGACTGGCCAGCTGCGCCGCTGCCCGGGCGCGGCGACGCAGCCCGCAGCCGACGGGTCCTCGCCCTTCACCGACAACGAACTGCTGAACTGCGACCCCTCGGAGACGCCGAAATGAACCGGCGCCGTGGCTCTCTGGCCTCCAGCCCGCTGTTGATCGGCGCGGTCACGACGCTGATCGTGGTCGTGGCCGTGTTCCTGTCCTACAACGCGAACAACGGGCTCCCGTTCGTCCCCACGTACAACATCAAAGTGGTGCTGCCCGAGGCCTCGGGTCTGGAGCCCGCGAACCAGGTGCGGATCGCTGGCACGCGGGTGGGGATCGTCAGCTCGCTGAGCCCCCACCAGGACCCGGCCACCGGGCGCGTCACGGCGATCGTCGACCTCAAGCTCGAAAAGAGCGTGGAGCCGCTGCCCGCCGACACGAAGGCAGTCGTGCAGTCGGTTTCGGCCGTCGGGCTGAAGTACCTCGAACTGGAAAAGGGATCTTCGCGCCAGACGCTGAAGGCGGGCGCGACGATCCCGGTCACCCAGACGCGCGAACCGGTGGACATCGACGAGCTGTTCAACATGTTCAGCGCGAAAACGAGGACGGCAATCCAGCACAACACGATCGAATTCGGCGACGGTCTCGCGGGGCGCGGCCTGGGGCTCAACAACACGATCGCCGAACTGCGGCCGCTCGTCACGAACGCGATCCCGGTGCTGCACAACCTCGCCGCACCGGCGACCAGATTTCGCAATCTGTGGTACGCGCTCGACCGGGTCGCGTCGCAGGTCGCGCCGGTGGCGAACACACAGGCCGCCTTCTTCAGCGACCTGGACACCTTCTTCACGGCCTGGGCGAGCGTGGCGCCCTCGCTCGAACGGGCGACCGAAGGCGGTCCGCCGGCGCTCGAACAGGCGACGCACTCGTTCCCGTTCGAGGCGTCCTTCGTCAACAAGAGCGCTGAATTCATGCGTCTTTTGCGACCGAGCGCGCACATATTGCGTACCGCTGCCGCGCCGCTCGGGCACGCGTTCGCCGAAGGCGCGGTGAACCTGCGCTCGGCGACCGCGCTGAACTCGCACGTGGCGGAAGCGACCGGGGCATTCCAGACGTTCGCCCAGAACCCCGTTGTGACCCTCGGCTTGGAAGACCTCACACAGACGGTCGAACTCGGCACCCCGCTGTTCGCGGGGATCGCGCCCGAGCAGGCGTTCTGCAACTACCTGACGCTGACGTTCAGGAACGTCGCGGGCCTGCAGGCGGAGAACGTCGGCGTCGGCACACTCGCGCGTGCCGCGGTTGTGCTCTCGCCGAACGGCCCCAACGCCGAGGGCTTCCCCTCGGCGACGTTCGCAAACGGACCGTCGATCGAAAAAGCCGCCGGCAGCTCGGCGATCGTCGACAACGACCACGTGCACGTGAACCCCTACCCGAACGTCGCCGGCCCGGGTCAGCCCAAGGTCTGCGAAGCCGGCAACGAAACCTACCTGCCGGGCAAAGCCGTGATCGGCAACTTGCCGGCGTCGAGTCTTACGAGCAACCGTGAACTGACGACGCGTGAACAGAATCTGTTCGGCGAAAAGTACCCGAGCGCGACGCTGAAGGCCCTCGGGCTCGAAAAAGCCAAGAGCAAGCCCAAGCAGGCGCCCAAGCCCAAGCCCAAGAAGACGCAGAAGGGGAAGCGGAAATGAGCCGTCTGCGCTTGCGCCGCCGCTACGACGAAACCCCGGTCGTCGAGCTGCAGCGGTCCAACCCCGTGCGCTTCGGGATCGTGCTGCTCGCGATCGTGGCGGTCGCCGTGTACTTCGGCTTCACCAAGCACATTCCGTTCAAACACGGTTTCCGTTTGAAGGCGGTGTTCTCGACAGCCGTCAACATTCGCCCCAAGTCGCCCGTGCGCATCGCCGGGGTCAATGTTGGCAAGGTCAGCTCGATCGCGCGCGACGGGAACGTCGGCGTGGTGAGCATGGAAATCGAATCCAAAGGCCTGCCGATCCACTCAGACGCGACGCTGAAGATCAGGCCGCGGATCTTCCTGGAAGGCAACTGGTTCATCGAACTGCAGCCCGGCAGTCCATCGGCGCACACGCTCACCTCGGGTGCGACGATCCCGGTCACGCAGACCTCCGACCCGGTCCAGCTCGACCAGGTGCTGGATGCGCTGAACACCGAAACTCGCGCCAACCTGCAGAACTTCCTGCAGGGTTACGGCGACGGGCTGACGCGCAAGCCAAACGCCGCCGAAAATGCCGAACAGGACCCCGAGGTGCGCGGGTTGAACGCCGCGCAGGCGCTCAACAAGTCCTACCATCGCGGGCCCGCCGCGCTGCGTGGCAACGCGATCGTCAACCAGGCAGTGACCGGCACCGAAGCACACGACCTGTCCGGGCTCATCGCAAGCATCGGCAAAGTGACGGCGGCGCTGAACGTGCACGAGCAGCAGCTGAGCGAATGGGTCCCAAACTTCAATGCGTTCTTCCACACCTTTGCCGCCCAAGCCCCGAGCCTCAGCGCCACGATCGCGCACCTGCCGGGGGCGCTGCACAACGCCAATCGCGGGCTGGCTGCACTCGACGCGGCGTTCCCGTCGCTCGAGAGCTTTTCGACGGCCATCATCCCGGGCGTGAAGTTGACGCCATCGACGATCAGCGCGGCGCTGCCGTGGATCGAACAGGTCAAGGCCTCGCTTGCGCCGAGCGAGCTCGGCGGGGTAGCCCAGGGTCTCGAGGAATCCTCCCCGACGTTCGCCAAGCTCATCAGCGAACAGCCCGAATTCTTCAAGCAGGGCGACCTGTTCAGCAAATGCCTGACCAATGTGTTCTACCCGGCGGGCAGAACCAAGCTGCAGGATGGGTCGAGCACCTCGGGCGTGGGCGCGGAAGCCGAATTCTGGTACTCCCTGGTGGGCCTCGCGGGCATCGGCCAGAGCTTCGACGGCAACGGTGAGATGGCGCACTTCCTGATCGGCAACGGCGGCCAGACGGTCAAGTCGGCGCACACCTCGATTCTCGGCACGAAACTGCAAGGCAAACAGCTGCTCGCGCACGCGCCGCTCCAGCCGCTTGGCACGCGCCCGGCCTACCCGGCCGAAGAGCCGCCATATCAGCCACTGGTGCCCTGCTACACCCAGACGCTGCCCGAATTCAACGGCCCGCTGTCGCAAGGCCCGGCCGACGGGAGCGAAGGATGACGCCTCCTGAGAGTCGCCACGAGGGCGGGCTGGGAGTACGCGACCAGATCGAGCGCTACCGCACGGCGTTCGTGGCGGTCGTCTCGATGATCCTGATCGCAGCGGCGGTCGGCGGCTACATCCTCGCGCACGAGAACCTCAAGCTGCCCAGCTGGGTGCCGGTTCTGGGCCACAACTACTTCACGCTGAAGGCCGACTTCCAGACCGCCCAGGCGGTGACGCCCGGACAGGGCCAGGCGGTGACGATCGCGGGCGCCAAGGTCGGTGAAATCGCGAGCGTGGACTTGCAGAACGGGGTGGCTCAGGTGACGATGAAAGTGACCCCGAAGTACGCGCTGTTCTACCGCAACGCCACGTTGCTGCTGCGCCCGAAGACCCAGCTGCAGGACATCACGGTAGAGGTCAACCCGGGCACGCCCTCGAGCGGACGCCTGCGCAGCGGCGAAACGATCCCACTGGCGCAGACGGCTCCGGATATCGACTTCGACGAATTCCTCGCGGCGCTGGACGCCGAAACGCGCGATTACCTGCAGGAGCTCCTGGCGGGCGCGGGCGAAGGCTTCAAGAACAACGGCAAGGCCTTCTCGGCCGTGCTCAAGCGCTTCGACCCGACCGCGCGCTACCTGCAGCTGATCGCCCAGCAGCTCCAAATCCGCCATACGAACATCGCGCGCTCGATCCACAACTTCAAGCTGGTGATGGAAGCGCTCGGCGACAAGGACAAGCAGCTGGCCGACGGGATCCAGGCCTCGAACGCCGTGTTCAAAGTCTTCGCCGAACAGAACCAGAACGTCCAGCGCACGCTGCGTCTGCTGCCCGGCGCGCTCGGCAAGACCGAAAAGGGTCTCGGCAAGATCGCCACAGCGTTCAATGTGCTCGGACCGACGCTCAAGGAGCTGCACCCGTTCGCCAGTGCGCTGGCGCCCGCGTCGAAGGCCGCGCGGGCCGACTTCGAAGCGACAACGCCGATCTTCAAGAACCAGATCCGCCCATTCGCGCGCCAGATCCTGCCGACGATCAATGCGATCGAGCCCGACACGAAGGAGCTGGCCGAAACGTTCCCGAAGCTGGCGACCAGCTTCTCGGTGCTGAACGAACTCTTCAACGAGTTTGCCTACAACCCGGGTCGCAACCGGGCCGGCTTCCTGTTCTTCACCGATTGGGGCGTGCACAACCTCAACAGCGTCGTCAGCTCAGCTGACGCCCATGGCGTGCTCGGTCGCAGCCTCGTGTACCTGAACTGCAACGTGCTGCCGCTGCTCGCCCCGGTCTCGACGATCAACCCGACGGTCAACGTCCTCGTCGGCCTGCTCAACCCGCCGTCCAAGGCCGCGTGTCAGAGCGCCGGCATCGCCGCCGCCTCGGCGAGCGCCGAGCGCAGCCGTGCAAAGGCGCCGGTGGGGCCGTTCTCGGGTCTGGGCCAGAACACGTTCGGTCAGGGCGCAACGGCGCTTGGGCGAACGGGGTCGCCAAGCGCGGCACCCTCGCATGCCTCGCATGCGCCACAGTCGGCCACAGCGCGGCTCACCGCAACACACGGGGGAGGTCGCTAGACCATGCAGAAGCGCGCGCCCACGCTCGGCAACATCGTCGTGATCATCCTGTTCGCGCTGAGCTGCTTCGGGCTGCTGCTGTTCCTGTGGGAGTCGTTCGGCGGCGCGCTGCCGCTGAAGCCGAAGGGCTACCGCGTGACGGTCGCGTTCCCGCGGACGTTCGCGCTCGCCGAACAGTCGGATGTGCGCATCTCCGGCGTGAACATCGGCCATGTCATCTCGCTGAAGCTAGGCAAGAGCGGCCGCACCGAAGCGACACTCGAAATCGCCGGCCAGTATGCGCCGATACGCGCCGACATGCACGCGATCCTGCGCCAGAAGACGCTGCTGGGGGAGACCTATGTGCAGCTGATCCCCGAGGGCACCCCCAGGGGCAGGAGCGGACCGTTCCTGCCCGACGAGGGCAAACTGGCGGACACCCAGGTCGAACCGTCAGTGACGCTCGACGACATCCTCACCGCCCTGAACCCCAAGACGCGACGCGACTTCCAGATATGGCAGGAATCCGTCGAAGCAGGGATCAAGGGGCACGGAGAAGACATCAACGCCGACTTCTCAGAGCTCGAACCGTTCGTCGAACACGCCAACAAGCTGGTGACCATCCTCGCCTCCCAGGAAGGGGCGGTGACGGCGGTGGTGAAGAACACGGGCGAAGTGTTCGATGGGCTTGCCGGGCGCAACCACCAGCTCGAAGGGTTGATCGTCAACGGTGAGCACACTTTCCACGCGGCCGCCGAAGAGAGCACGGCGTTTGCCGATGCGTTCAAGGCGTTGCCCACGTTCGAGCATGGCTCGCGAGTGGCGCTCAAAGAATTCGACAGCCTCGCGGTCGCCGCCAACCCGCTGCTCGACGAGTTCCGCCCGATCGAGCGGGAACTCAGCGGCCTGCTCGGCGCGGTGCAGCCGTTCGCGCCGAAGTTCAATGGTTTCCTGACCGCGCTCGGGCCGGCGACGAAGGCGGCGCGAACCGGGCTGCCGGCGGCCGGAAAGGAGCTCGAGCTCAGCGTGCCGCTGCTCGAAAACCTCCGGCCGGTGCTGCACAACTTCGACCCCTTCCTGCAGCTCACGGGCCAGTACGTGCCCGAGCTGCAGGCGTTCTTCGCCAACTTCGCGGCTGCCACGCAGGCCCACCTCGGCAACTCCAACACTGAAAACCAGGGCCCGCCGCTGCACTACCTGCGCTCGATGCAGATAATCGGCCCGGAAAGTCTCGCGATATTTACCAAGCGGATCGGCGTGAACCGCGCCAACCCGTACTTCCAACCCGGCGCGTTCCACGCCCTCGGCAGCGGCGGGCTACAGGTATTCGAAAACGGCTCGTGCGCAAGCTCGGCGCCGTCGGTGAGCGGGCCCGCGAACGAAACGATCTCAAAGACTCTGATCGAACAGTTGATCCAGTTCCATATCACCAATGCGCCGGAAACTCCCAACTCCGTGCCGGCGCCCGGATGCAACAAGCAGGGTCCCTTCAGCTTCAACGGCCGGACGAGCCAGTTCCCGCATGTGACCTACGGAGGGAAATGATGGCGGACGAGTTCCAGTACCACTCCTCAGAGCTCGACCTCACGGGCGACTCGGCCAATGGCGACTGGTCGATCCGTTGCACCGACGTGCACAAGCGCTTGGGCGGAGTGTCGGTTCTGAACGGGCTGACCCTGGCGATCCCCGACGACACGATCACCGTGGTGCTGGGCCCCTCCGGCACCGGCAAGAGCGTGCTGATAAAGAACCTGATCGGGCTGATGTTCCCGGACTCGGGGGAGATCATCGTGCGGGGAGAATCGGTTCCGACGCTGACGATGCCCAAGCTGCTGGCCCTGCGTCGCAAAATCGGCGTGCTGTTTCAGGACGGCGCCCTGTTCGGGTCGATGACGGTGTTCGACAATGTCGCCTTCCCCCTGCGCCAACACACTGACATGTCCGAGCGGCAGATCGCAAAGATCGTCTCCCAGCGTCTGGCCGATGTTGGGCTGGCGGACGCGATGGACGACCTGCCCAACCAGCTCTCGGGAGGCATGCGCAAGCGCGCTGGGTTCGCCCGGGCGCTCGTGATGGAGCCGGACATCGTGATCTTCGACGAGCCCGACTCGGGCCTTGACCCGGTGCGCACGGCGTTGCTGTGTGACCTGATCCAGGAGATGCACAAGATCCACGGGGGCACGTACATCGTCGTGACCCACAACATAGCCTCGGCGCGGCAGATCGGCGAGTACATCGCGCTGCTATGGCGGGGGCGGATCGTGGAGGCGGGCGACGCCGAGCGGATGTTCTCGTCAGAGAACCCGTTCGTGCGCCAGTTCCTCAGCGGGTCGGCAGAGGGCCCGCTGACGATGGACTGAGGCCGTCACTCAGGTGCGCTCCGAGCCGGCGCCCGCTCGACCGCACGCCGCCGTGTAGGCGAACCGCGGCTTGTCTCCTCAGCTGCGTTCCTGAAGTAGTGCTTGCCACTACGACGATGGGTTCTCGATGAACCGCTCGAAGGCGTCGATCATCTGACGGTGGTAGTTGATGCCCCCGATCAGCGTCGCTTCGGGGCCGCGCCACTTGTCCTCGCGCAGCCCCTCGTGTCCCGCTTGCAGGTTCTTCAGGTAGCCCTCCAGCTCGGCCAGCTTGGCGCGGTGCCAGTCGCCGCGGTCGGCGAACACCACCTCGGGATCGGCTCCCGCGAAGAGCTTCAGCATCCCCTCGTCGCGATATTGAGAGGGGGGAGCGCCGGGCGAGTCGGCCCACTCGCGCAGCGCCTCGTGGCCCGCGTCGGTGAGCGCGTAGCGCTTGCGCCGACGTCCGCCCTTCTCCTGGCTCTCCGAGAGATAGCCCGCCCGCGCCAGCCGCGTGGGCTCGTCGTAGAAGGTGGTGTGTGGCACTGGCCAGAAGTTCTCGATCGAGAGCTCGAGCGCCTGCTCGAGGTCGTACGGGGTCGCCTCGCCCAGCAGCTCGAGCAGGCTCATCACCGCATATGAGGTTGTGGTCAGGCGGATGGGCTTGCTATTCATAGTTCGTCCTGTATGGTTCGTCTCGAACTATAGACCCCAGGCAGAAGGAGTCGAGCGAGATGGCTTACCCAGTACATGCGGAGGGTGCGGAGGGCATCATCTCCGATGCCGCGGACCACGCATCCGAGAGCGCCGGTCCCGGCCCCGGCGGGCGTGTGGATACCTACGACGTCGCCGTCGTAGGGGCGAGCCTCGCCGGCTGCACCACAGCGATCCTGCTCGCTCGCGCGGGAGCACGTGTGGCGCTCGTGGACAAGAGCCCCGATGCGACGGCGTACAAGCACATATGCACCCACTTCATCCAGTCCTCCGCTGTGCCCACGCTCGAACGGCTGGACCTGTTGGAGCGGATGCTCGAGGCGGGCGCGCTTGAGTCCCGCGCGCGCCTGTGGACCCGCTGGGGATGGATCGAACCGCCCGCGAAGAGCTCCGTGCCGGAGGGGGTGAACCTGCGCCGCGAGCGGCTTGACCCCTTGATTCGCGAGCTGGCCGCCGAGACCGCTGGAGTCGATCTGATGCTCGGGCACACCGTGGGCGAGCTCGTGCGCGAGGGCGGCCGGGTGTGTGGTGTGCGGGCGCGCAACAGCAGCGGCGAGACGCTGGAGCTCAGCGCCCGGCTCGTCGTCGGCGCCGACGGACGTGACTCGCGCGTGGCCAGGCTGGCGGGGGTGTCAAGGAGGACCGCTCCGCATGGGCGCTTCGCTTACGGCGCCTATTTCGAAGGCCCCAGGCCCGCCACCTACCCCGACCAGGCGCTGTGGATCCTCGACCCGCACATGGCGGCCGCATTTCCCACCGACGGCGACCTCACGCTCTATGCCGTCATGCCAACCAAGGACCGCCTACCCGAGTTCAAGCGCGACCCCGAGGCGGCGCTGCGGGCGTTCGTCGGCTCGATTCCCGAGGCGCCGCCGATCCGCGACTCGCGCCTAGTTGGGGAGATCAAGGGAAAGATCGACATGACGAACGTCACCCACACCCCGACCGCTCCCGGCCTCGCGCTCACCGGCGACGCCGCCGGCGCTCTGGACCCGTTGTGGGGTGTCGGCTGCGGCTTCGCCCTGCAGTCAGCGGAATGGCTCGCCGACAGCGTCGCCCCGGCGCTTCGCGGAGCAGAGCCACTGGAGCAGGGCCTCGAGCGCTATCGTCGCCGCCACGCTCGCGGACTGGGCGGCCACACCAGAACGATTCTCGACTACTCAAGCGGGCGGAAGCTCAACGCGCCCGAGCGGCTGCTGTTCTCGACGGCGACCTACGATCCGCGCGTGGGACGGATCTTCGAGGCGTTCGGCTCACGCAACATCGGGCCGGTGCGCATGATCGCGACAGCGATGCCGCTCGCCCTGATCGCCAACGCGCGCCGAACGCTCCGCCCGTCGGCTGGCTGATGCGCTCGGGCGCGGGCGCGGGCGCGGGCGGGCCGATGCTACTCAGCGCATACAATCAGTCGTGTCGTGACCACGGCACCCCGTCCAACAGCTGAGCTCGACGACGCCGCTGAGGACCCGGGACGCGCGATCGGCGTGCTGCCAGCTCAGCTGTTGCGCGACGCGGTCGCCCGCGAATGGATGGTCGCGGGTGAATGGCGGATCCCGCCACAGGCCGTGCAACCCGCGAGCGTCGATCTGCGGCTCGGCGATCACGCCTGGGCGCTGCGCTGCAGCTTCCTGCCCGACAGCGCCTCGACGGTCGAGCAGAAGATCGAGGGTCTGGCGTTCGAACGGATCGACCTCCGCGATGGCGCGACGCTCGAGCGCGACCGCCCGTACCTGGTCCCGCTGATCGAGGAGCTGCGCCTGCCGCACGAGATCCGTGCGAAGGCCAACCCGAAGAGCTCGACCGGGCGCCTGGACGTGTTCACGCGGGTGCTCACCGATCGCAGCCACCGCTTCGACGAGATCGCCGCGGGCTACCACGGCAAGCTGTACCTGGAGATCGTCCCGCGCACGTTCGCGATCCGCGTCAGGACCGGGCTGGCGCTCAACCAGGTGCGGCTGATGTCCGCCGACGCACGCCTCAGCGACGAGGAGCTGTTCGCGCTGCACGCGCGCTCGCCGCTGCTGTACTTGAACGCACAGCCCGTCCCCGAGTCCGAGCTGTCGCTCGCCGACGGCCTGTTCCTCAGCCTCGACGTGTCCGGCTCGGCTGAGGCGATCGTCGGCTACCGCGCCAAGAAGAACAGCCTGCCGATCGACCTCACCAAGGTGGGAGCGCTGCGTTGGCGCGACTACTGGGAGCCCGTGCACCCCGAGACCGGCGGGCGGATCGTGCTCGAGCCCGAGATCTTCTATCTGCTGCTGTCGGCCGAGGGCATCAGCATCCCGCCGTCCTACGCCGCCGAGATGCTCGCATACGATCCGACCGCCGGCGAGCTGCGCACTCACTACGCCGGCTTCTTCGACCCGGGCTTCGGTTTCTCCCAGAACGGCAGGGCCCACGGCAGCCGGGCGGCCCTCGAGGTGCGCGCGCGTGACGTCTCGTTCATGGTCGAGCACCGCCAGCCTGTCTGCAAGCTCGCGTTCGAGCGCATGGCGGGAGACCCGGATGTGCTCTACGGGGAGGATGTTGGCTCCAACTACCAGGGCCAGCAGACGATGCTGAGCAAGCACTTCGTCGAGCAGACCGCGGGTATTCGCTGACCGCTGGTTCGCTGGCCGCGGGTGGTCGCTGAATGCGGGTTCGCTGACAGCGGGTTTGCCGACCGCGGCTCGCTAGGAGGGGGAGAACGTGAGCAGCTGCCCGTCGGGGTCACACAGGGCGAGGTGACCGCGTGGGGGAGGTGGGCTGACAGCGGACGTCTCGGCCACCCTCTGCTCCAGCGCCGCGAGCGCATCCCCATCGCTGAGCTCGAACGCGATACGACGCAGGCCCGGTGCGCTGTCGGGGGCGGCCTCTGCGCCGCTGCTCTGCCAGGAGTTCAACCCCACGTGATGGTGATAGCCGCCGGCCGCGAGAAAGGCCGCGGAGGGGAGTCGCGCCTGCTCTTCAAAGCCGAGGGCGTCGTGGTAGAAGGCATTCGCGCGGGGCACGTCTGAGACCTTCAGGTGCACGTGTCCGATGCTCGTGCCGAGCCCCATCGCGGGCGTGACCTCGGTCGCGGCCGCTGCCAGCAGATCCTCCAAGTCCAGGGGCAGGGTGACCATCCGCACGCCATGCCCGTCCGCGGGCCGCTCCCATTGCTCGCGCGGACGGTCGGCGTAGAGCTCGATGCCCAGACCGTCAGGATCGCTCAGATACACAGCCTCCGAGACGCCGTGGTCGGCGGCGCCCTCGATCGCCCAGCGGCTGCCCGCGACGCGACGCAGGCTCTGAGCGAGCGCCGCGCGCGAGGGATGCAGCCAAGCCACGTGGTAGAGGCCCGTGCTCCCAACCGGCACCGGGGTGGGAGCCGCGATCTCGCTCAGCAGCAGCGCCGGGCGCTCCGGATCTGTGCCCAGCCGCGCGGTGCCCTCCTCGCGAGAGATCAGCCCCAGCCCGAGGACGCGCTCATAAAAGTCCGTGCTGCGCTCGAGGTCACTCACGGCCAGCTCTACCGAGCCGATGCGCAGACCCGGGTCGATCGGTGGCTGCTGTTGCTGCTCTGTTCCCATCTTGCTCTCTGAAGGACACTAGTACGGTACGCCGAAACCCGACCACGGGCTCTGCGAGTGGATAAGCTCGCGGTCGTGAACTTCCGCAAGCTCGGCTCCAGCGACATCGAGGTCTCTGACATCAGTCTCGGCTCATGGCTCACCTACTCCGGCGGGGTCGAGCGCGAGCAGGCCGAGGCGTGCGTGAAGGCGGCGTTCGATGCCGGCATCAACTTCATCGACACGGCCAACGTGTACGGGCGCGGCGCCTCCGAGACGCTTTTGGGCGAGGTGCTCTCCGGCTATGACCGCTCCTCATACGTGCTCGCCACAAAGGTCTACTTCGAAATGTCACCGCAAGACAGGGGCCTGTCGGCGGCGCAGATCCACAAGCAGATCGACGCCTCGCTCGAGCGCTTGCAGACCGACTATGTCGACCTCTACCAGTGTCACCGCTACGACGAGGACACGCCATTGGAGGAGACGATGACCGCGCTCACCGAGGTCGTGCGCTCGGGCAAGGCGCGCCACATCGGCTTCAGCGAGTGGCCGGTCGAGAAGATCGACGAGTCGCTCGCGCGGGTGGGTGGGTCCCCATCCATCGCACGGTGGGTGTCGAGCCAGCCGCAGTACTCGATGCTGTGGCGCGCGCCCGAGGCCGAGGTGATCCCGCTGTGCGAGCGCGAGGGGATCTCCCAGATCGTGTGGTCTCCGCTCGGGCAGGGCGTGCTCACGGGCAAGTACCGCCCGGGCGAGCCGCCGCCGGCCGACTCGCGCGCGGCAAGCGAGAGCATGAGCGGCTTCATCGGCAGGCTGACCGAGCCGCGCGTGCTCGAGGCTGTCGAGCGCCTGCGGCCCGTGGCCGAGCAGGCGGAGTTGACGATGGCGCAGCTGGCGCTCGCCTGGGTGCTGCGCCAGCCGAACGTCGCCTCGGCGATTGTCGGCGCCAGCCGCCCCGAGCAGGTGCACGCCAACGCCTCGGCCTCAGGGATTGTGCTCAGCGCGGACACGCTCGCCGCGGTGGACGAGGCGCTGGGCGACGTCGTCGTGCGCTGACGCCGCCCAGCCCACCAGCGCTTCTTTTAGGCCTTGACAGCGGAGATGTCGAGCAGGATCTTGACCTTGTCGCTGACCACCACGTTGCCCGACCCGAGCGCCGCGTTGAACTTCATCTCGTAGTCGGAGCGGTTGATCTGGGTGTTCGCGGACAGGCCCACGCGGGGGTTGCCCTGAGGGTCGGTCTCGGTGCCCTCGAGGGTCGCGTAGAGCGTCACCTCGTGGGTGACTCCGTGAATCGTGAGCTCGCCGATGACCTTGAACTCCTCGCCGTCGAGGGGAGTTATCTCAGTCGCCTGAAACGCGATCCGCGGGAACTGCTCGACGTCGAAGAAGTCGGCTGAGCGCAGGTGCGCGTCACGCTGGGGCTCGCGCGTGTTGACGCTACCGACCTCCACGGTGCCATTGGCCCGGGCGCCGTCCTCTCCGACTTCGAGCGTTCCCTCGAACTCGATGAACTGGCCCTTCACGGTCGCGATGCCCAGGTGCTTGACCTGGAACTCGACGCTCGAATGGACGGGATCGACCTTCCACGTCCCCGTGGGGAGGGAGGCCTGTGCGGCCTCGGTGGTCTGGATGGTGGCGGTAGCGGACTCGGTGGACATTCGACGCTTCCTTTCGTAGGGGGGAGAACGGGGTTGGGAAAGAATAGAGACAAGTTGCTTGCGCATACAACTATACACAAATGAGATGAGATTCGATGAGGAGATGAGACGAGGCCATCTCTCCTCGCATCCCTCGGCCGGGTGAGTCGGCCAGCGAGAGGTCGTGGGGGAGGGCGGATGCCCTGCGGAGCTCAGGAAGAGGCCCTGGGCTCGGCGGGATATGGGCTCTTGGGCTCTTGGGGGCTTTGGGCGCCTTGGGGGGCGGACGCCGCGGTCAGCGCGGCTGCACGACCAGCGTCTGAAACGCGCGGCCGACCGGGCCCTCTGCGTCGTGGAGCACGCTCTCAGCCGTGCCCATGCCTCCGCCGTGCAGCACCGTGCGCGCGTCGAGGCCGATCCACTCCCCGCGCGGCGCTCGCCACAGGTGGATCGTCAGATCCGCATTGATGAACAGGTACTTATCGAACGGCAGCGCCGCGCTCACGCCGTTGCCGAAGTCCGCGGTTCCCACCAGGCGCGTCAGCGCGCTCAGCGGCTCGCCCGGCAGGAGCGGCCGGCGCAACCGCATCCATACCCGGCCCGGTCCGAGCGCCCAGGGGTCGCTGAGCCAGCGCATCTCCATGCCCGTGCTCGCGAAGCTCGTGCCGGCATCTGGATTCAAGGCGAAATCGACCTCCTGCCCCAGCTCCGGCCCCGGCAGGGCCTCCCCCGGTGGCAGGGTCCCTGGTGGAAGGTCGCCAGGGACCGGCTGCACGCGCAGCGCGCTCGCGCGGCAGATCACCTGCCGATCGCTCCCGGCGCCGCCGCCGGAGGCGGTCCTCAGCTCGGCCGCCAGCTCCTGCACCCGCCTGCCGGCGCGCACCATCCGCGTGGACAGCTCCAGCGGCGCAAACGGGATCGGGCGCAGGAACTCAAATCCCAGCCGCGCGATCCTGAGCTCCGCACCGGGCTCCATCCGCTCGAACGCGGCTGTGATCAGCGCAGCCGGGGCGCCCCCGTGCAGCGCGCCCGGATCCCACGGTCCGCGCGCGTGCTCGGTCGGCGTGAAGCGCTCAGCAGCGCCGTCGACGAGGAAGATGCTCTCGGCCTCGGCCATCATTGGCGCGGCATCCTATTGACGGCTGCTCCCAACGGCGGTGCGGGCCGTTCTCGGCGGGTCCGTTTGCGCGCGGTGGTGGCTCAGTCGGCCGGCAACCGCGCGACGAACTCCGCCAGCTTGCCCGGGTCGCGCAGCGGCGGTCCATGACCGAAGCACGCGAGCGCCGGCCTCAGCTCTGCCAGCCTGCGTGCGGACTCGCGATTGCGCGCCGGGTCGGGCGTGAACCTGTCCGGGGGCAGGTGCAGGCCCGGGATGCCGGTGATGAAGTGCATGTTGCCGAGCACGTCGCCAACGATCAACACGCGGTCGGACTCGCGCCAGAAGGAGACGTGGCCGACGGAGTGCCCTGGAGTCTCGAGCACCGTGAAGCCCGCGACCTCATCGCCCTCGACGAGCGCGCGCGCGACGGGGTGCGCGGGCCCCACCCAAAAGTGCCGCTGCACCCACGTTGCCCATCCGCTGGAGGCCCCGGCGAGGGCGCCGGGCGTCTCCATCATCGGCACGTCGCCCTGCCCGCACCACAGCGGAATGCCAAGCCGCTCGCAGATCGCGTGGCTCGCCCCCTGGTGGTCGGGATGCGCGTGCGTCAGCGCGTGCGCGGTCACGGTCTTGCCGGCGATCTGGCGCATGATCCGTTTCTCCGCCTGCCTCGTCGCGGCGTCGATCAGGACGTCCCCGGCCACGTACACGTTGATCGCGTTACGCGGCCACCCGCTCAGCATGTGAATGTCTTTTCCAAGCTCTTTCATTTTCTCAAATCTTTCTATTTACATGGCTAGCAACCCTCATGTTCGCGACTGTTCCCAGGAGAACCCACGCACGGCGAAATAAAGGCCGAATGCTCCCCACAGTCCGATCACGGCCAGCGCATCGAGATGGCTGGAAAGGTTCGATCCGGTCACCATCGCCCCGGATAGTCCGTCGATCAGAGGCTTCAAGGGGAGGGCTTCGGCGATGGTTCTGAGGAACCCGGGGGCGCTCTTGGAGTCGAACACAAAGAACGAGATGAACACGACCGGGAGGAAGACGGCATTGACGTAGGCGGCGGTCGACTCGAAGTTGGGGATGGCATGGGCGAAGGCCACTCCCAGCGCGGCGAAGCACACGACGCCCGCCACCACGAACACGACCAGCTCGCCCCAGTGTCCGGGCCAGCCGATGCCGAACACCACCCGGCCGGCGAGCACGACGATCGCGATCTGCAGCGCCGTATTTGTGACCGCGTTCCCCGCCACACCGCCGAAGTAGGAGATCGTCTGCAGCGGTGTGCCCCTGATGCGCTTGAGCACCCCGCGCTCGCGCAGGAACACGATGTTGTAGGCCAGCGCAGTGAACGTGGTCGACATCACGCTCATCCCCGCGATCGCGGGCACGAGCTTGTTCAGATCGTGCTGATTCCCGCTGAGGATCGCTCCGCCCGCGGCCAGGAACAGCAGCGGCAGCACGAAGTTGAAGAACGCCGCGCTCGGGTTCCGCCAGAACATGCGCCGCTCGAGGCGATATTGGCGCCACGTAAGCGCGAGCGCGTCAGGCATCCGCCGTCAGCTCCAGGTAGACGTCCTCGAGCGTCGGGCGTCCCACGCTCAGCTCCTCCAAGCGCTCGCCCCGGGCCAGCGCCGCGCCGCTCAGCTCGTTGAGCAGCCGCGTGGGGTCGTCGGTCTGGCGCTCCACCAACTCGCCGCTCGCGTCGCGGTAGGCGACCCGATAGTGAGTGCCCCCGGGTGGGTGGCCGGGTGGGTGGGCCATCAATTCCCGCGGCGGGCCGATCGCGAGCACACGCCCATCCTTGACGATCGCGACGCGGTCGGCCAGCTCCTGGGCCTCGTCCAGGTAGTGCGTCGTCAGCAGGATCGTCTTGCCGAGGTCCCTCAGGCTGCGCACCGTCTCCCAGGCCGCGTGACGCGCGGCCGGGTCGAACCCGGTCGTCGGCTCGTCGAGGAAGACCAAATCCGGGTCGCCGATCAGCGCGAGCGCGAAATCCAGCCGGCGCAGCTGCCCCCCCGACAGCTTGCGGCTGCGCACGTCCCCCTGCTCCTCCAACCCGGCCAGCGCCAGCACCTCCTCGACCTCGCGCGGATGCGGGTAGAAGCTCGCCCAGTGCCTGAGCGCCTCGCGCGGAGTGATGTGGCTGTAGATCCCGCCGGACTGAAGCACGATCCCGATCCGCCGGCGCAGCTCGATCGACCTGCCGGCCGGATCGTGCCCAAGCACCGAAACCTCGCCGCTCGTGCGCTTCCTGTAGCCCTCGAGGATCTCGACTGTCGTCGTCTTACCCGCGCCGTTCGGCCCCAGCAGGCCGAACACCTCGCCGCGCCGCACCACTATGTCGATCCCCCGCACCGCCTCGTACTCGCCGTAGCGCTTGTGCAGGGCGCGCACCTCGATGGCCGGGACTGCGTCGTTCACGGCCTCATCATCCCAAGACCGCCGTGCGGCCCACGCGACCGGCTGGCGACCGGCGTTCTGCCTACCAGTGCACGCCTCGCGTCAACGTGGCCATCGCGATCTGCTCGAACGAGGCCTTCTCCTCGACGTCTGGCTGGCCCTTCGACGCGGCCGAGTCGGGGAACACGCGGTAGGCGAGGTGCAGGAGCCTGTCGACCGCTTTCGGCGACAGCGTGTAGGCGACCTCGCCAAAGGTTCCCAGGCGGGTGCCCATGTGCTTCGGGCGCGAGCGCAGCGCCTCGGAGATCATGTCGGCGGCCTCCTCCGGCGTGATCGCGGGGAACGCGTCGTACATCTTTGTCGGGGCGATCATCGGCGTGCGCACGAGCGGCATGTGGATCGTCGTGAACGTCACCCCGTCGCCGATCACCTCTGAAGCGACCACCCGCGTAAACGCGTCGAGCGCCGCCTTCGAGGCCACATAGGCGGAGAAGCGCGGCGGGTTCGTCTGCACGCCGATCGAGCTGATGTTCACGATGTGCCCCGATCCTCGCTCGCGCATGTGCCCAAGCAGCCCGATGATCAGCTTGATAGCGCCGAAGTAGTTGAGCTGCATCGTGCGTTCGAAGTCGTGAAAGCGGTCGTAGCTGAGCGCGATCGAGCGGCGGATCGAGCGCCCCGCGTTGTTCACGAGCATGTCCACATTCCTGTGGTCCGCCAGCACCCGCTCGACGAGCCGGTCGACCGACTCCATGTCGGCGATATCGGCCGCGTACACGTACGCGGTGCCGCCCGCGGCGACGATCTCGGCGCGCACTTCCTCGAGCTTCTCCACGTTGCGCGCCACGAGCAGCGGCACTCCGCCCGCGGCTGCGATTTTCAACGCGGTCGCCCGCCCGATGCCCGAGGAGGCGCCGGTGATCATCACGTGCTTGCCGCCGAGCTCCTCTTGCAGGCTGCGTCCTCTGCTGAGCGGAGCGTCCATCTCCCGCTCCCAGTAGTCCCACAGACGTGCCGCGTACTCTCCGAGCGCCGGCGGCTGCTCGAGCGGCGAGCCCGCCAGCGCCCCTCTGGCTTCGCGCGTGTCGAACCTCGGCTTCAGCTCCATGTGCGCGAGCACCTCCTCGGGTATGCCGAGCTCGCGCAGCGTGAGACTGCGCAGCTGGCGCCACGGCGGCAGCTGCATGGCCAGCGCCAGCGGCCACCGCGGCAGCGCGCCGGTCAGCCGCCTGTCGATGCTCACGGCGACTCGCGGCGCGTGCGCGGCCGCGGCGAACTCGTTGAACACCTCGTCCACGCGCTGGCCGCGCGGGTCGGTCAGGTGGAAGGCTCGGCCGTCGAGGTCGGGCTCGTGCGCGATGTGGTCGAGCGCCTCGGACACCCAGTCGACCGGGACCACGTTCGTCCTGCCCAGATCGAGGCCCACCAGCGGCAGCCACTCGGGGATCAGCCCGCGTGCGCGCTGGATCGCCTTGAAGAAGTAGTACGGCCCATCGACCTTGTCCATCTCACCCGTCAGCGAATCGCCCACCACGACCCCCGGGCGGTATACGCGCCAGGGCACGTATGGCTGATCGCGCACGATCCGCTCGGACTCGAACTTCGTCCGGTGATACGGCGAGGGCAGCTTCTGGCCCTCGTCGAACATCTTCTCCTGGAACGTCCCCCTGTACTCGCCGGCGACCGCGATCGAGGAGACATGGTGCAGACGCTCCGCGTCCAACGCCCGGGCCAGTTCCACCGCGTGGGTGGTCCCGCCGACGTTGACCGCGGTGTTCTGCTCGGCCGGCGCGGTCATGTCGTAGACGGCGGCGAGGTGGAAGAAGTGGGAGATCTTCCCGCGCAGCTCCTGTACCCGCTCGTGCTCCACCCCCAGCAGTGGCCTGCGCAGGTCCCCCACGACCGGCTGGATCCTCTTTCCCGCCGAGGCCCCCGCCACGACGCCCCAGCGCTCGATCAGGTCATCCAGCCGCCCGAGCGAGCTCTCGCGCACGAGCACGTACACCTTGCCTTGGCGCTTCTCCAGCAGCCGCTCGATGAGGCGGCGTCCGATGAAGCCCGTCGCTCCTGTGACGAAATAGGCCATCGCCCAGTCGAGGATATAGGGATGGGACCGCGGGCTGGGACCGCGCTCAGGGCCATCTGTCCACGAGATGGGGGCCCGCGCCCGTTCAGGCTCCCGCGCCGGCGCCTCCGCGGCCCTCTCCGGCGGCGAATCGCGCTGCGCCGCGCGCGCCCTCCGCGAACACTTCCGGCCCGGCCTTCGCCTCCAGGGCGAGTCCCTCCGAGAGCGTCATCCCCAGCCCCTCGATCGCCGCGCGCCGGTCGGCCAGCATCGTCTTCTGGGGGAATCGCGCCAGTCCCTCGGCGAGTGCCAGCGCGCGCTCTGTGTGGGCGCCGGGCGGGACGACCTCGGTGAGTAGGCCCATCGCCAGCGCCTCCGCGGCGTCGATCATGCGCCCCGTCAGGATCAGGTCGAGCGCCCGCCCCAGCCCGACGATACGCGGTAGGCGCTGCGTCCCGCCGTCGATCAGCGGCACGCCCCAGCGGCGCTCCGGATACCCGAGCGTCGAGCTCTCGGTCGCGATCCGCAGGTCGCACCACAGCGCGAGCTCCAACCCGCCCGCCAGGCAGAACCCCGAGATCGCCGCGATCGTCGGCTTGGACGGAGTCAACCGCGTGAAGCCCATCGGCCCCTCCTTCGACATCAGCCTGCCCGCCATCGTCTCCGTCGCCTTCAGGTCCGCCCCCGCGCAGAAAGAGATGGGGCCCGCGCCGGTCAGCACGAGCACCCGGGCGTCATCGTCGGCCTCGAAGCGCATGTAGGCCTCGTGCAGGGCGACCGCTGTGGGGCCGTCCACGGCGTTGCGCCGCTCCTGACGGTCGATCGTCACCAGCGCAGCGGCGCCCTGTCGCTCGTACCGGACCGGCGGCGCAGGCCCGGTCGTCCGGGGCTCGCTCATCCTCGCCCCACCGATCGGCTCTGAGTGGGTGCCCCTACCAGCCGCCGCGCCACTGGGCGTTGCCCGCCAGCGCCTTGTGTGCGGCCTTGCGCGCTTCCTTGCGCTTCTCCAAATGCCGCTGCAGCATGCTCATCACGAATACAAACGTCGGAAAGAACACGATCAAGATGAAGCCGGCGTCCGTCACGACTTTGTCGTTCGTCGCCCCATAGAACCCGCGCCCGTCGTTGTACGCCGCGGCCGTCGGGGCGAACACAAGGGAGGCCAGCAGCGCGAGCGTGAACAGGCTGAGCGGCAGACGGCGCGTCATCGTTGGCGGATCCTACCGGAGGCCGGGGGCGCCTCGCCGGGATGTGACTTCTGACCGTTCTGGGCGCCACGGCAGTCACGACGGCCAGACCCTACCTAGTATCACGGACCGATGGCCGTACTGATCGCCTCAGACCTGCACAAGGACATGGCCGGGCAGCCGCTGCTGCGCGGCGTGTCATTCAAGCTCGAGCGCCGCGAACGGATGACGATCGCCGGGCGCAACGGCGCGGGCAAGACCACGCTCTTGCGGATGCTCGCCGGCGAGACGTCGATCGACCGGGGAGAGCTCAGCCTCGCGAAGGGCGCGCGGATCACGCTGCACGACCAGCGCCCCCCGCGGGAGCGGGGCCTGCCGCTGCGTGAGTACGTGCTCTCAGGTTGTGCCGAGGAGCTCGCGATCGAGGCCGAGCTGGCCACCCTCGAGAGCAAGATGGCCGACGGGCAGACCGACGAGGCGCTGCTCGCCCGTTACAGCCGCGCGCAGGCGCTCCTCGAGGCGCGCGGCGGCTACCTGTGGCGCGACCGCGCCACTTCGATGGCGCGCGGTCTGGGATTCGCCGAGGAGGATCTCGACCGCGGGTTGGACAGCTTCTCCGGCGGGCAGCTCACGCGTGCCTCGCTCGCGCGCGCGCTGGCCACATCGGTGGATGTGCTGCTGCTGGACGAGCCCACCAACCACCTCGACATCGAGTCGTTGGAGTGGCTCGAGCAGACGCTCGTCGGGCTGGACGCAGCGGTCGTGCTCGTCGCGCACGACCGCTGGTTTCTCGAGGCCGTCGGCACCGCCGTGCTGGAGCTCGAGGCCGGCCGTTCACGCTTCTTCGCCGGGACCTGGCATCGGTGGCGTCGCGAGCAGGCGGCCCGTGAGCTGGCGCTGGGCCGGGCGATCGACAAGCAGCAGGCCGAGATCGAGCGCATGGAGCGGTTCATCGAGCGCTTCCGCGCCAAGGCCACCAAGGCGCGCCAGGCGCAGTCACGGGTGAAGGCGCTGGCCAAGATCGAGCGGATCGAGCGCGATCCAAAGGATGGAAAAGGCCTCGAGTTCGCGTTCGCCGCACCCGAGCGCTCAGGCAGGGTGAGCTTTGAGCTGCATGACGGGCGTATCGAGGTCGGTGGCGAGAGCGGAGGTGGGGCGGGCGGGAATCCAATCGTCCTGCTCGAACACGCCGAGCTGTGGCTCGAGCGCGGCGAGCACGTCTCGCTCGTGGGGCCCAACGGGTCCGGCAAGACCACCCTGATCGAGACGCTCGCCGGACGCCGCGCCCTCGCGGCCGGGAAGTTGAGCACCGGGCACAACGTCACGGTCGGCTACCTCTCCCAGCACGCCGAGGAGCTGGGCGCGGGCGGCGCTCAGAGCCAGAGCGTCGTCGAGGCGATCCAGCGCGACACCGGCCTGAACCAGGGCCGGGCGCGGGCGCTGCTCGGGCGCTTCCTGTTCTCCGGCGAGGACGCGGACAAGCCGCTGGACGGCCTCTCCGGCGGCGAGCGCCGGCGCCTGTCGCTGGCGGTGCTGGTCAACTCCGGCGCGAACGTCCTGATCCTCGACGAGCCCACCAACCACCTCGACATCGAGAGTCGCGAGGCGCTCGAGGACGCGCTGCGCGCCTTCACGGGCGCGATCCTGCTCGTCTCCCACGACCGCGCTCTGCTCGACGCGGTCGGCACGCGCACGGTCGCCGTCGAGGAGCGCACGCTGCACAGCTACGTCGGGGGCTGGCCCGAGTACGTGCGCGTGCGCGAAGAGCGCCGGTCTTCGGCGACGGGCGCCGGCGAGAAAGTGGGCTCGCGCGCAGCGCGAGGTGGTGCAGAGACAGAGCGAGCCACCGCCAACGGATCGGGGCCGCGCGCGACGGGATCGGGGCCGGATAGGACCGGGTCTCGAGCTTTGAAGAGCGCCGTCGAGGCGAAACCGAAGGGGCCGTCCAAGAACCGACTCAGCGAGCAGCAGAAGGCCGAGCGCGCCGTCGAAGACGCCGAGTCCGCGCTGCGCGCGCTCGAGGACGAGCTGGCCGATCCGGCGGCTTGGGCCACGCAATACGAGTCCGCGAAGTCCGAGGCTCGCCACACGGCCGCGCGGCGCGCCGTCGAGGCCGCCTATGAGCGCCTCGAGGCGCTCGTGGACTGAGAGCTTGTTTCAGAATAGGCGGTGTGGTCGGGGTGTTCATGGAAGATTGAATGCCCACCCACCCGGCAGATCGGATGCCCGCCCACCCGGCGAAACGCATGCTGCCGATCATCCAGGATCGCCCAGCATGCGCGAGTCGTCACGTGGCGACGATCGAAGATCCACGGGATCTTCGATCGGTCCAGCGCCGTGTAAAGATCCCACCCACCCACCCGCATCCGGCGTGCTGATCTTTCTGAAACAGGCTCCAAGAGCGCCTGATCGATCTAAACTGCTCCCATGGACCGGTTGAAGACCGCGCGCAACGTGGCGATCGTCGCTTTGATCGCCGCCGCGGTCTACGTCCTGCCCGGTGGCGGGCGCGCGGCGAGCACTTTCGAAGCGCTCCTCTATGTAGCGTTCGCCATCGGGATCGCCTATCTCGGGCTGCGTCTCTACCGCGAAAACCGTGTAGCCCTGCACGGCCTCGGCGACCGCCACCGGGCGCTCTTCTACGGCGCGCTCGCGGGTGTCCTATTCGCGCTCACCGCCCGCGTGCGCATGTGGCAGACGGGCCTCGGCGAGCTCGTCTGGTTCGCTCTCGTCGGCTTCCTCGCTTACACCCTGCTCACCGTCTATCGCCACTGGCGTAGCTACTGACGTCGGCGGGCGCCGTAGGCGCCGTGGCGGGCGCCTCCTATCCTCGGGGGGTGGCAACAACCGAGGCATCATCGAGCGGCACCGACGACGCGGAGGCCAGCCTCTCAGAGCAACGCAAAAGTCTGCCCGACCAGCCCGGCGTGTACTTGTTTCGCGACGGCAAAGGCCGCGTTGTGTACGTCGGCAAGGCCAAGTCCGTGCGCAAGCGCGTAGCGTCGCACTTCGCCAAGGGTGGGCGGGGCACGATGTCCAGCAGTCCGGGCCACTCGGAGATGGTCGCGAGCGTCGAGCACATCGAGTGCGTGGTCGTCGCCTCCGAGGCGGAGGCGCTGTTGGCGGAGCAGAGCTTCATCAAGCAGTACCGCCCCCGCTTCAACATCCGCCTGCGCGACGACAAGTCCTACCCGTTCATAGCGATCTCCCTCGACGAGGACTTTCCGCGCGTGTACTTCACGCGCGAGCGCCACCGTCCCGGCCGGGCGTACTTCGGCCCGTACTCCAACGCCAAGCGCGTGCGCGGCACGTTGGAGGTGCTCGCGAAGGTGTTCATGTTCCGCTCCTGCACCGGTCCCGAGCCGGGACGGCGCAGCGGCAGCCCATGCCTGGACTACTACATCAAGCGCTGCGAGGCGCCGTGCGTGGGTTACGTGTCGAGGGACGACTACCGCAAGAACATCGATGGCGTGGTCGACTTCCTCTCCGGGCGCTTCGTCGCGATCGAGCGCGACTTGAAGGCGCGGATGCACGCGGCCGCGGCGGCGGAGGAGTTCGAGCAGGCGACGCTCGAGCGCAACCGGCTGCGCGCCGTGCATTCGCTGCTGGAGCGCCGGCGCGTGACGAACGAGTCCGTCGGCACGCTCGACGCGATCGCGGTGGCCGTGGATGGGAAGGAGGCCAACGCCCAGGTCTTTCAGGTGCGCGACGGGGTGCTCTCAGATCGTCAGTCCTTCTATCTCGCAAACATCACCGAGCGGGGAGTGGCGGAGGTGGCTGAGGAGTTCATGCTGCAGTACTACTCCGGGCACATGTCGATCCCCGCGCTGCTCGTCGTCCAGCGCGAGCTCGTCCGCGGCGTGGGCATCGGGGACGAGGGCTCCACCGGCGGTGGTTCCACCGGGGAGGGCTCCACGCTTTCCCCACTGGCTGAGGCGCTCGCCAGCAAGCGCGGCGGGCCGGTCGAGTTGCGCGCCGCCGAGCGCGGCGAGAAGCGCCGCATCCTCGAGCTCGCCGAGCGCAACGCGCGACTGGCGCTCGACCAGGAGCGGCTGCGTTCAGAGCGCCGTCGCTCCATACGCGTGGAGGCGGTCGAGGGGCTCCAGCTGGCGCTCGGCCTCGACGTGCCGCCGGTGAGGATCGAGTGCTTTGACATCTCCAACCTGGGCGGCACGCACACCGTCGCCTCGATGGTCGTGTTCGAGGGCGGCGCCCCGAAGAAGGCCGACTACCGCCGCTTCAAGATCCGCACGCTGGCGGAAGGCGACTCCGATGACTACGCGGCGATGGCGGAGGTCCTCGCCCGGCGCTTCGCGCAGTGGGAGCTGCAGGCCGATATCTCCCCGCACGACCCCGCCTACGACGCGAGCTTCGCATCGCTGCCGAACGTGGTCGTGATCGACGGCGGCAAGGGCCAGCTCGCGGCGGGAATCCGACCGTTGCGCGGTTTTCGCGAGCGCGGCGTCTCGGTGGTGTCGCTGGCGAAGCGCATCGAGGAGGTGTTCATCCCGGGACGCGCGGCGCCACTGGTGCTCGATCACTCAACGCCCGAGCTGTAACTGCTCCAGCGTGTGCGCGACGAGGCGCACCGCTTCGCGATCACCCACCACCGCGTCCGCCGCGACAAGGCGATGACGTCCTCGCTGCTCGACGAGCTCCCCGGGGTTGGCCCGGCGCGCAAGCGCGCGCTGCTCGAGCACTTCGGCTCCCCCGAGGCGGTCGTGGCGGCCTCGCGCGAGGAACTCCAGGCGGTTCAAGGTCTACCCGCCAAGATCGCGCGTGAACTCCACGGGCGCCTGCATCGCGCCGGCTGAGCCGGCCGCTGAGCTTCGCGATGCGGCGTCCTTGCGAGCGGGCGGAGGTCGACGGGCTCTCCGACCGGGGCACACGGCCCGGAGGGCTGGGTCCCGCGGGTTCCCCGCTTATTGACGCGATTATCCGCTGAGCGCGGCACAATGAGGGAGATGGCCGTCATCAGGTCCCTGCGTCCACAGCCCCAGTCGAGCGAGCCGGTCGTGGAGTCGCGCCTCCAGGATCTCGTGGTGATCACCGGCTTTTCCGGCGCCGGCAAGTCGACCGCGATGAACGTGTTCGAGGACGCGGGGTACTTCTGCGTCGACAACCTGCCCCCGGAGATGATCCGCTCGCTGGTCGAGCTATTCATGCACAAGGGCTCCAAGGTCGAGCGCGCCGCGGTGGTCTCAGACGTGCGTGGGGGCGTCTACTTCGAGGCGCTGCGCGAGGTCGTGGACGATCTCGACGCGCTCGATATCACCCACCACGTGCTGTTCCTCGAGGCCGCCGAGCAGACGCTTGTGACGCGCTACAAGGAGACCCGCCGGCGTCATCCGCTCGCACCCGAGGGCAGCGTCGCGGCCGGGGTGGCTGCCGAGCGGGCGCTGCTCGAGCCGCTGCGCAGCCGCGCGGACATGGTGATCGACACGACCGGCATGTCCGCGGCGATGCTGCGAGGGAAGATCGCCGATGAGTTCCTGCCCCGCAAGACCGCCGGCAGGCTCGCGCTTCAGTTCATGAGCTTCGGCTTCAAGCACGGCCCTCCACGCGAGGAGGATCTCGCGTTCGACGTGCGCTTCCTGCCCAACCCCCACTGGGAGCCCGAGCTGCGCGACCTGACCGGTCGCGACGAGCGGGTGATCGAGTACATCGCCCGCGATGGGCGGCTGGAGCAGCTATATGAGCATCTGCATCCCCTGCTGGATTTCCTGCTGCCACAGTACGTCGCCGAGGGCAAGGCGCACCTGGTGATCGCGATCGGCTGCACTGGTGGGCGCCATCGTTCGGTCGCGATCGCAGAGCACCTGGCCGAGCGCTACCGCGACCACGACGATCTCGACGTGGCGGTCGCCCACCGCGACATCGACAAGCGCCCCGGGGGCTCCTGAGGGCAGGCCCGGACCGATCCCTCGGCCCGGCCCACGGAACCGGGCGCTGATAGCCTCCCCCGCGCACACGCCGGGCGACGGAGCAGCGCTCCTGAGGCCCGGCATCGTTCATTTTCGCTCCAGGAGGCAATGAATGCCCGTACGCGTGGGGATCAACGGATTCGGTCGGATCGGCCGTAACATGTTCCGCGCCGCCAAGGCTCGGGGGGATGAGGTTCAAGGAGAGATCGAGTGGGTGGCGGTCAACGACCTGACCGACTCCGCGACGCTCGCGCACCTGCTCAAGTACGACTCGATCCTGGGTCCCTACCCGGGCACCGTGGGCGCCAGTGGAGAGAGCGCGCTGGAGGTGGACGGGCGCGCCCTTCAGGTGCTGGCCGAGCGCGACCCGGCGGCCTTGCCGTGGGGAGAGCTGGGCGTGGACGTGGTGATCGAGTCGACGGGGCTATTCACCGATCGCGACAGCGCCGCCAAGCATCTGGCCCAGGGCGCCAAGAAGGTGATCATCTCGGCGCCGGCGAGCGACCCGGACGCGACGGTGGTGCTGGGGGTCAACTTCGACGAGGTTTACGACCGCGAGAAGCACGATGTGATCTCGAACGCGTCGTGCACGACGAACTGTCTGGCGCCCGTGGCGAAGGTCGTGAACGACACCGTCGGGATCAAGCACGGATTGATGACGACGATCCATGCCTATACGGCCGATCAGCGCTTGCAGGACCTGCCGCACAAGGACCTGCGTCGCGCGCGAGCGGCCGCGATCAACCTGATCCCCGCGTCCACCGGTGCGGCCAAGGCGATCGGGCTGGTGATCCCCGAGCTTCAGGGCAAGCTGCACGGCTTCGCGGTGCGCGCGCCCGTGCCGACCGGGTCGGTCGTCGATCTCACCGTCGAGTGCAACCGCGAGACGAGCGTCGAAGAGGTCAACGCGGCGCTGAAAGCAGCCGCGGAGAGCGGCGCGCTGGCGGGGATCATGCGATACACGGAGGACCCGATCGTCTCGAGCGACATCGTGCAGTCGCCGTTCTCCTCGATCGTGGACTCGTTGCTGACGGCGGTCATCGACCGCACAATGCTGAAGGTGGTGGCGTGGTACGACAACGAGTGGGGCTACTCGAACCGTTTGGTGGACCTGGTGCAGAGGGTTCTGTGAGCCGACGATGGCGTCCCGCCAGCCCGCTTGTTCGTCTGGCTGGCGCGACGGTACAGACGATCTGTCGGGGGGTATCGTGAAGGAGCACGAAGAGATCGGAGACAGTCGATGAGGAGCATTGACGACCTGGACGTGCACGGCAAGAGGGTGCTCGTGCGCGTTGACTTCAACGTGCCGCTGGGGGAGGACAGCGACGCGGCGGCCGGCGGCGTTCCGCTGGTGAGCGACGACACACGCATCGCCGCGGCGCTTCAGACGATCGAAGAGCTGCGCGCGGGGGGAGCACGACTGATCCTGGTCTCGCATCTGGGCAGGCCGGAAGGAAAGCCTGCGCCGGAGCTGTCGCTGGCGCCGGTGGCCGATCGCCTTCGCGAGCTGACGAGCGCGAAGGTGACGCTGGCGCCGGCGGTAGTGGGCGATGAGGTGAGCGCGCTGGCGGAGGAGCTGGGCGAGGGCGAGATCTTGGTGCTGGAGAACGTGCGCTTCGAGCCGGGCGAGACGAGCAACGACCCCGAGTTCGCGGCCGAGCTGGCGGCGCTGGCGGACCTGTACGTCGACGATGCCTTCGGCGTGGCCCATCGTTCCCATGCGAGCAACGAGGGCGTCACGCACCTACTGCCAAGCGCGGCCGGGCGGCTGCTCGAACGGGAGGTCAAGACGCTCACGGGAATCCTCGAGCATCCCGATCACCCGCTCGTGGCGATCGTGGGCGGCGCCAAGGTGGCTGACAAGATCAAGGTGATCGAGCGCTTCCTCGCGGTGGCCGACGTGGTGATGATCGGCGGCGCGATGTGCTTCCCGTTCCTCTGCGCGCAGGGGCACACGGTGGGAACGTCGCTGTGCGACGACGAGGACGTGGAGCACGCGCGCAGCGCGCTGTCGCGCGCCAGCGATACGCACGCGCCGCAACCCGGCCGAGCGCGTCTGCTGGTGCCGAACGATCTTGTGATCGGCGAGCGCCTGGCGGCGGATGCGGAGCACCATGTGCTCGACGGGGTGGAGGTGCCGGCGGGCTGGATGGGCCTTGACATCGGTCCCAAGACGGTGGCGCGCTACACAAGCGTGATCACGAGCGCCGGCACGGTGTTCTGGAACGGCCCGATGGGCGCGTTCGAGGTGGAGCCGTTCGCGGCGGGAACGCGCGCGGTGGCGAAGGCGGTGGCGAGCGCGAAGGGCATGACTGTGGTGGGGGGCGGAGACTCGGTGGCGGCGCTGGCGCAGTTCGGGCTGGAGCACGCGGTGGATCACCTGTCGACGGGCGGTGGCGTGACGCTCGAGCTGGTGGAGGGCGCGACGCTTCCGGGTGTGCAAGCGCTGGACGGCGCAGGGGTGGTCTCCTGATGGCTGGAGCTCGCACCCCCCTGATCGCCGGTAACTGGAAGATGTACAAGACCGAGGCAGAGGCGGAGGAGTACATACAGGCGCTGCTGCCCCGCGTCTCAGCCGTCGACGGCGTGGACGTGGCGATCTGCGTGCCGTTCACCGACCTGCGCGCGATGATCGACAGCGCGCGGGGATCGCGGGTCGAGGTGTACGCGCAGAACATGCACTCCGAGCCGCAGGGAGCGTTCACGGGCGAGGTATCGGCGTCGATGTTGAGCGAGCTGGACGTGCGCGGCGTGGTGCTCGGCCACTCCGAGCGCAGGGCGATGTTCGGAGAGACCGACAAGGCGCTCGCGCTGAAGGTCCCCGCGGCGCTCGCGGCGGGCTTGGCGCCGATTCTGTGTGTGGGGGAGACGGAGGATGAGCGCGACAACGACGACACCGACCGCAAGCTCCGCCAGCAGATCAAGGACGACCTCGCGGGGGTGGGAAACGAGCGGCTCCGAGAGGTGACGATTGCCTATGAGCCGATCTGGGCGATCGGCACCGGCAAGGTGGCGACCCCGGAGCAGGCGCAGGAGGCGATCGCGTTCATCAGGGCACTCGTGGGCGACCGCGACAAGCAGGCCGCTGCAGAGGTGCGAGTCCTGTATGGAGGGTCGGTGAAGCCCGAGAACGCGGCTGAGCTGCTCGCGCTCCAGGATGTGGACGGCGCGCTCGTCGGCGGGGCGTCGCTGCAAGCAGAGTCGTTTGCGCAGATCGTGGCCGCCGCCGCACCAACGCCTGCGGCATGACCACCCTTCCAGCAGGTCTCCAGACGCTCCCGGCGCCGAGTGTGTGCCTGATCGTTCTCGACGGCTGGGGTCTGGCCGAGGCGGGCCCCGGTAACGCGGTCTCGCTGGCGCGCACCCCGGTGTTCGACGAGCTGTGGGATGCATATCCGCATACGACGCTCGAAGCCTGCGGCCGCGCGGTCGGCCTGCCGGAGGGCCAGATGGGCAACAGCGAGGTCGGCCACCTGAACCTGGGCGCCGGCGCGGTGGTGCGTCAGGATCTCGTGCGGATCAACGACGCGATCGCGGACGGGACGTTCGCCACCAACCCCGTGCTGCGGGCCGCGTTCGACGGACCCGGGCGAGTGCACCTGTTGGGCCTCGTCTCAGACGGGGGCGTGCACTCCTCGCTCGACCATCTGTTCGCGCTGATCGCGTGTGCCCGTGAACACGCCGATACCGGGGGCGCCGGTGAGCAGAAAGACGTGATCGTGCACGCGTTCACCGATGGGCGCGACACATTGCCGCACGCGGGCGCCCGCTTCCTGGCCGCGCTGGACGCGGCCGAGGGCGCGCGTGTCGGCTCGGTCGTGGGCCGCTACTGGGCGATGGACCGCGACCGGCGCTGGGACCGGACGCAACGGGCGTACGACATGCTCGTGCACGGCCGGGCGCCGCACCATGCCGACAGCGGCGAGGAGGCTGTGCGCGAGGCCTACGCGCGGGGGGAGACCGACGAGTTCATCGAGCCGACGCTCGTCGGCGACGACGCCACGATTCGGCCCGCAGACAGCGTGATCTGCTTCAACTTCAGGCCCGACCGGATGCGCCAGATGACGCGGGCGCTGGCCGAGCCCGGGCTCGGGCAGACCGGGCCGTCAGCGAAGCGTGAGGAGGAGCTTCCCGGCTGGACCGGGCGTGAGGGCGCCCAGCCGGTCGAGCGGTACACAACGCTGACCGAGTACGAGGAGGGTTGGCCCTACCCGATGGCCTTCCCGCCGGAACGCCCGCAGGTGACCCTCAGCGGCGTGCTGGCGCGCGCCGGCGCACGCCAGCTGCATGTGGCGGAGACCGAGAAGTACCCGCACGTGACGTATTTCTTCAACGGCGGCGATGAGGCGCCGCTTGCGGGCGAGCGGCGCGAGCTGGTGGCCTCGCCACGTGACGTGCCGACATACGACCACAAGCCACAGATGAGCGCGCGGGCGGCGGCTCAGGCGTTCATGGCCGCGTGGAGGGAGGAGGGGTTGGGCGGGTATCGGTTCGCGATCATCAACTTCGCGAATGCCGACATGGTCGGACACACGGGCGTGATCGAGGCCGCGGTGAAGGCGATCGAGACCGTCGACGAATGTCTGGGGCAGGTGGTGGCCACCGTGCACGAGCACGGCGGCGCGTGCGTCGTGACGGCCGACCACGGGAACGCCGATCACATGCTCGAGCCCGACGGCAGCCCGAACACGGCGCATTCGCTGAACGAGGTGCCACTGATCGTGACCGTGCCGGGGCTGAAGCTGAGGGCGGGCGACGGGATCCTGGCGGACGTCGCGCCGACGGTGCTGGACTTGCTGGGGATCGAGCAGCCGGCGGAGATGACCGGGCGTTCGTTGATCGAGCAGTGATGAGATCCTTTTGAAAAGGGACGGCCTACCCGCCGTCTGGGCGGGCGCGCGGATGGAACGAGGAGACCGATGGACAATCCAGATATGAGCGGGAAGAGACTCCGAGCGCGGAGGGTGCTTGCGGCGTTCTTCATCGGCGCAGGCGTGAACCACTTCGTGATTCCGGGTGTCTACAAGCGGATCGTGCCGCCCGGCCTGGGCGACCCCGAGACGCTCGTGCGAGTCAGCGGCGTAGCGGAGGTCGCGGGCGGGGTGGGCGTGCTGCTGCCGCGGACGCGCCGGCTGGCTGGGTTCGGCCTGGTCGCGCTGCTCGCGGCGGTGTTCCCAGCGAACGTCCACATGGCTCGCAACCCGGAGAAGTTCGAGAAGATTCCGGCCTGGGCGTTGTATGCGCGGTTGCCGCTACAGCCGCTGATGATGTGGTGGGCATGGCGGGCGACACGGCGATAGAGCGCCCGATCGCGCCGCCGGTGGGCAGGGACGGCGCGATCGGTGGGCAAGCCGACAGCAGCGCCCACACCGGGACGCAGGCGGACGCTGCTATGTTCGATTGAGAAGGGATTCGGGTTCCAAGCGACATCATGTCCACCGCGACCGCCGTCAAGGTTCCCCTCGGGGAACGAGAGCCCCTCAGCGAGGGAGACCGATCGGAGATCGGCCAACGCGCGTGGCGCAGCTTCCTGAGAGCGCATGCCTGTCTGGCCAAGCGTTTGGACGCCGAACTCGAGCGGGCGCACCGGCTGCCGATGACCTCGTATGAGGTACTGCACCATTTGGAGGGTGCGAGCGGGGGACGCATGCGGATGTGCGACTTGGCTGAGCAGGCACAGCTCTCGCGCAGCGGCCTGACACGACTGGTCGATCGCTTGGAGCGGGAGGAGCTGCTGGAGCGCTGCTCCTGCGAACACGACGCCCGTGGGTCCTACGCCTGCCTGACCGACACCGGGCGCGAGCGGCTGAAGGAAGCGCGCGGGACGCACCTCGCGGTAGTGAGAGAGCACTTCTTCTCGCGCTTCTCCGAGCACGAGCTGAGCGCACTGGCAGACATGTGGGAGCGCATCGCGCCCTGCAACGGCAACGGCTGCTGAGCGGGCGTCATAAGAACCTGTTTCAAGATAGGCGGTGTGGTCGGGGCGTGCATAGATCAAGCTGGGACTGATCGGATGCCCACCCACCCGGCGAAGCGCATGCTGGTGGCATGCGCAAGCCATCATGTGACGACGATCGAAGATCTCATCGATCTTCGATCGGTCCAGCGCCGTGTCCAGGTGCGTATCCGGGCGTGCCGATCTTCTTGAAACAGGTTCTAAGAGGGCGCTCAAGCACGATCGATCCCTACCGTTGCTCGCGCCGATGGCGGCGGTGCATGTAGAGGCCGCTCAAGATGGCGATCAACACGGCCGCGAGACCGTACAGGCCGAAGGCCTGGATCGCGTTGCTCGCGGAGTGGCCGACGAAGTAGGCGATCAGGCCGATCGCGCTCGCCCAGCAGATCCCGCCGAGGGCGTTCCAGAGGAAGAACGAGCGCCAGCGCATGCGCGTGGCGCCGGCCAGCCAGGAGGCCCATACGCGTAGACCAAGGATGAAGCGCCCGAAGAACACGGCCTTGGGGCCGTGGTGTTCAAAGAAGGGCTCGCCAGTCGCCAAGACCTCCAGGCGTTGGCGGTGAAAGCGGCCGGGGCGTTCGAGCAGCCAGCGCCCTCCACGACGGCCGATTTGGTAGCCGATGTTGTCGCCCACGATCGCCGCGGCGGCGGCCAGAGGGATGACGAGCTCGATTTTGAGCTTGCCCTGCGAGGCGAGCACGGCGGCGGCGATCAGCGCGGTCTCGCCCGGAATGGGAACTCCGGATGACTCGGCCATTACGAGGATGAACAGCAGCGGGTAGCCGGAGACTTCGACGAGGTGCTTGACGTTGAGGAGGGACGCGAGCATGGGACGCGCTCTATCTGTGACGCCGCGGCGTCAACGCCTTATTTGGTGTTTTCCGCAACGAGCTGTTTGAGCGCCGAGGACGCCTGCTGGACGTCGGAGTAGACGACGTTGCGCAGCACGATCTTGGTTGGCCCGGGCGCCGTGGCGATGACCACGGCGACGATCGCCAAGGCGAGCACGAGCAGCGCGAACAGGGCGACGAGGAGGCGGTTCCGCTTACGCCTGCGCCTGGGAACCGAGGTCTGAGCGACGATCGGAGCCTCACGTCTCGGCGGTCCGGGGCGAGGCCGGCGGGGAGTGACGGCGCTCCTCGGAGCCGCGCCGCTGGCCGATCCACGACTGCTCGGGAGCAGGCTCGTCGCCTCGGTCATTGGTCCCCGCCCGCCCCGCCCGCCCCGTCCCTCCGCGCCGCGCGCCCCTTCGGGACGCTCGCCGGGGGCGATGCCGTGCGCGCCGTCGGTCAGCGCGCGCCCCATCTCGCGGGCGGTCGCGTAACGTTCGCGGGGGTCGAGCGCGAGCGCGATCGCGACCGCGTCGGCCAGCTCGGGACCGACGGCGGCGACGAGCGTGTCGAGCGTGGGTGGCTCCTCCTGTTGCTGCTTCAGTGCAAGCTCCGTGAGTGAGGTTGCCTCGTAAGGCAGGCGCCCGGAGAGCAGCTGATAGGTGACGACGCCGAGTGCGTAGAGGTCGGCGCTAGCCCCAGCCTCCTCGCCGCGGGCCTGCTCGGGCGCCAGGTAGGCGGCGGTGCCGAGGACCGAGCCGACCTGGGTGATGCTCGACTGCTCGGTGGCCTTCGCGATGCCGAAGTCGGCCAGCTTGACCTCGCCCTCGCGCGCGCGCAGCAGGTTGCCCGGCTTGACGTCGCGGTGGACGACGCCATGACGGTGCGCGTAGTCAAGGCCCTCGCATGCCTGCTCGACGATCGAGACCGCCTCGTCCACCTCGACCCAGCCGTCATCGCGCAGGATCTCCGCGCACGAGGATCCTTCGATGTACTCCATCACGATGAAATGCCGACCGGAGCCCTCGTCGAGACCGGAGTCAAAGACCTGTACGATGTTCGGATGGACCAGGCGCGCCGCCGCCTGCGCCTCACGCTGGAAGCGCGACACGAATGTGGGGTCATCCGCGAGGTGCTCGGCCAGCAGCTTGACCGCCACCTGGCGCTCCAAGCGCTCATCGAGCGCGAGATGGACCGTGGACATTCCGCCGAAACCCAGCCGGTCTCCCAGACGGTAGCGCCGGGCGATGATGTCGCCATCGCTCATCTGCGCGCCCCCGGTTTCCGCCGCGCGTCGCCGCGCGTCGCCGTCGCCGCGCTCATTTGCCGTTTTCCTGCCCGCCCACGCCGACTCCCGCTCCGCCCGCTTCTCCGACCCCCGTGCCGCCTCCCTGTCCAGGGCCGGCGCCCTGTGGAGGGCCGGCTCCCTGTGAGTTTTCGCTACCACCCGCTCCGGGCGCGGGCGTGCCGCCCCCCGGACTCGAGGTCGTGGGGGCAGGAGTGGTCGGTGTGGTCTGGGTGCTCGTCGTCTGCGTGGTGGTGGGCGTGGTCGCCGTCGACTGGGTTCTTGTCGTGGTCGTACGTGGCGCGGGACTCGTCACGGTCGTCTGTGGGAGCGGCTGCGCGCAGAGTGTGAGTGCGCGCGAGCGCAGGTTCGTGATGCCCTGGCTGAGCTTTTCGCGCAGACCCGCATCGACCGTAGTGGGCAGTGCGTTGAAGTCCTGCTCTGTCTTGCGTATCGCTTCAGCGGTGGTCGTGCAGCTGCCGTCACCGTTCTGCGCGGCCTGCGCGACGGCTTCGAAGTCGCTCTGCAACGGCCCGGCGCTCGCGGCGGGGATCAGGCCCTTACCGGAGCTCCCGCAGGAGACGAGCAGGGCAGCGGCGACGCCGAGCAGGGCGGCCAAGGCGGCGCGCAGGATTCCGGTCCGGCGATGGCGCATGGTCATTGACCGTACTCCAGGCGCTCGGCGAGCGAGTCCGGCAGCCGCGCCGCGCGGATTGCGGTCGCGGCGCCGGCCACGTCGTAGGCCGTGCGCCGGAAGGACGCGGTGAGGCCTTCCAGGTCCAGCAGCAGCCAGGAGGCGCGCGGGTCGCCGTCGCGCGGCTGGCCGACGCTGCCGGGGTTGAGCAGCCATTCGCCGGCGGTGAGGTCGAGTTGCGCGCCGTCGCGCCGTGGCTCGCCGGTGGCGAGCTCACCCTCGTGGCGCACGAATGAGAGCGCCACATGCGAATGGCCGATCAGACAGACGCGATATGGCTGCCTGTCGAGGCAGAGCTCCGCGAGCAGCGCGGAGAGCACGTACTCCCAGACGGGATCGCGCGGGCTGGCGTGATACAGGCCCACGGGGCCCTCCTGTCCTTGCGGGTGCAAACCCTCGAGGAAGGCCAGGTTCTCAGGCGCGATCACCTCCCGGGTCCACTGCGCCGCGAGGCTCGCGCCGCGGGAAAACTCGTCTAGCGGCACCTCGCCTGTTACGGCGAGGTCGTGGTTGCCGGCCAGGCACACCGCGGCGTGCTCGCGCGCGAGCTCCACGCAAGCGTCGGGCTCGGCGCCGTAGCCGACGAGGTCGCCAAGGCACCACAGCTCGGCGGCGTCACTCCTCGCGATCGCATCGAGCGTCGCCTCGAAGGCGTGCCGGTTGCCGTGGATGTCGGAGATGACTGCGACCTTCATCGTTGCTCATCGGGGAATGACTCAATTCCGCACGGGATGCATTCCCCAAGCGGAAGCATTGCCCAGGCGGAAGCGCAAATGCTCGCCACGATCGGCCAGTCTGACGTACGCGCCGGTAATCGCGCACCGTTGCAAACTCACTGGCGGCGAGCGGATCACGCGCGTCTCGAGCTGGCCGGCGCCTTTCCGAGCCCGGGCGTGCGCCTGCGCGCTCAGGCCTACTCCTCCTCCGAGTTCGCCTCCGCGCCGCCGTACTCGGGTAGGTTCTTGATGCCCTCGCGTGTGCGCCACTTGGAGTAGTTGTCCTCCATCGCGTCGATCAGCTCGCGCATGAAGCGCGGGGAGATGTTTACGCGGGAGACGACCACGCCCGGGACCTCCTCGGACTCGACCTCGTGGTCGACGCGCGCGAAGGTCACGGTGAACTCGTAGTCGGAGTGGCTGACGTTCGCGAAGTTCGCGTATACGCCACCCATGATCTCGGGGGAAAGATGGATGTTTATGTGGCGCTCGGCGCCTGAGTCTTGGTCGTTCACACAGCTAGTATCGCAAGCGGTGAGCAAGATCGACACTCAAGGCCCCGCGAGGCCTCTCACTGACCTGCGCGAAGCCGTGCTAGCGGTCGCGGAAGGGCTTGCCAGCCGATCCTTGATCGATGGTGGACTTTCTGAGAAGCGAGCGGCGATCACGCTGGAGCGCCCGCCGCGCGCGGATTTCGGCGACTACTCGACGAACGCCGCATTGCTGCTGGCCGCGGGTCTTCACAGCTCTCCCCGCGAGGTGGCTCAGCGTCTGGGGGAGGAGATCGCGCTCGAGCTCGGCGTGAGCCTCGAGCGCTTCGAGGTGGCTGGACCGGGCTTCCTCAACCTGTTCCTGACCGATGAGTGGCTGCTGGGCGCGCTCGAGGATGTGCTCAGCGCAGGCGTTGCATTCGGCTCTTTGGGAGCAGAGGTGCCCGAGCGGATACTCGTCGAGTTTGTCTCGGCCAACCCGACCGGGCCGATGCACGTGGGCCACGCTCGCAATGCCGCCTACGGCGACGCGTTGGCGCGTGTGCTCTCCTTTCATGGCCATCGGGTGGAGCGAGAGTTCTACGTCAACGACGCCGGCTCGCAGGTGCGTAAGCTCGGCGAGTCCGTCCAGGCGCTGGCGCGGGGTGAGGAGGTGGCAGAGGACGGCTATCGCGGTTCCTATGTGGAGCAGCTCGTCCACTTGGTGAAGACGGCCTCGATGGATCCCGCCGAGCTGGGCCGCGCCGCCGTCACCGTGATGGTGGGCGAGATGCAGGCGTCGCTCGCCGCCTTCGCGGTGCATGGCTTCGATCGCTGGGCATATGAGAGTGATCTGCACGAGGGCGATCCGAGTCCGGTGGCGCATGCGCTCGAGATCCTCGAGCAGCAGGGGCATACCTATCGCGACGATGGCGCGCTGTGGTTGCGCACGACCGACTACGGCGACGACAAGGATCGCGTGCTCGTGCGCTCCAGCGGCGAGCACACCTACTTCGCCTCAGACATTGCCTACCATCAGGACAAGCGCGAGCGCGGCTTCGATCGCCAGATCGACGTGTGGGGCGCCGACCACCACGGCTATGTGGCGCGGATGAAGGCCGCGTACGAGGCCCTCGGCGGCGACCCGCGGCACCTGGAGCTGCTGATCATGCAGCTCGTCCACCTGATGCGTGGCGGAGAGCGTGTGCAGATGTCGAAGCGATCTGGCGAGTTCGTCACACTCGACGACCTGCTGGCGGATGTCGGCGTGGACGCGGCGCGCTGGTACCTGCTCGCGCGCTCCCACGACACGACGGTCGATCTCGATCTCGACCTGGCACGCGAGCAGTCCAGCGAGAACCCCGTGTACTACGTGCAGTACGCCCACGCGCGGATCGTTTCGATGCTTGCCAAGGTGGGGGAGAAGCGGATCGGGTCGATCGGGGATCGGCTGGCGCTGGACACCGCGGCGGGCTTTACCCAGGCGCCGCTGCATCCAGCTGAGCGGGCACTGGTCAAGCAGCTGCTCGCCTTTCCCGAGGAGATATACGAGGCCGCCGAGCGCCGCGCCCCGCACCGGATCGCGGCCTACGCGCTCGAGCTCGCCCAGGGTTTTACCGCCTTCTATCGCGACTGCCGCGTGGTCGGTTCAGAGCCCGAGACGGTCGAGTCGCGGCGAATTGCGCTGTCCGTCGCGACGCAGCGCACGATCGCGCGCTGCCTCGATCTGCTCGGGGTGAGTGCGCCTGAGGAGATGTAGCGCGGCGGATGAGGAGAGGCCAGCGCCGATGGGGCTCCTGGATGCGGTGCCTCGGAGTCGACGCGCCGATCGGGCTCCCGGAGGCGGTGGGTCAGAGCCAGCCGTTCAGTCGAAGCGTGCGAGATCGGCCTCCAGGCGGGCGGCGTCGGTGGCGTCAAGTGCCCGTGGTGTGGGTGCCTCTAGAGCAGCCTGGGCGCGCGCGCGGCGGCGCCATCTGGGCAGCAGCAGGATGAGCGCGGCAAGCAGCGCCAGCACCATCACGAGCGGCACTAGGTAGGCGGCCAGGTCGAATCCGTGCGTGCTCGGCAGGCCGAGCACCGTGGGTCCGTACTGGTTGACCAGCGCGCGCTTGATCTGTGCTTCGGTCTCGCCCTCCTCGATCAGACCCTGGATGAACGCTCGCTCGCGGTCGGCCTGCGGAGACTCCGCGACGTTCAGGGGGATTTTGCAGGTGACGCACATCACCTGGCGCTCGATCACCGGCAGCGATGTGCGCGCCACGGTTGCCGAGGCGTTCGTGGGGGCGCAGGCGGCGCCGATGAGGGCAATCGACGCGGATAGCAGCGCCAGCGGGCGTCTCAGGGACACTGTCGGAAGACTCATGCGCTCTCCGCGAGCGCGATCGCGTGGTCCACGAAGGCTTGGTCGATCTCTCCACGAGAGATCGCGACGATGCGGCCATAGCGGTCGATGACGAAGCTCTCCGGTAGCTGGTCGGTGCCGTAGGAATGCGCGAACGTGCCGCTGTTGTCGCGCAGGTTGGGGTAGGTGAGGTGGTAATGACGCACGAAGCTCAGCGAATCGGGCGAGGCGTCGAGGTAGGTGACGCCGAGCACCGTGCCGTCATGGCGTTCCAGCTGGCTCTGGGCGCGCTCGAGCAGCGGCGCCTCGAGCTGGCAGGGTTCGCACCAGGACGCCCAGAAGTTCAGCACTACGACCTTGCCTCTGTAGGCGGCGAGCGAATCGCTGCTCACAGCCGCATCGCCCGAGAGCACGGGCAGCTTGCGGGTGGCCTGCGGAGCGACGGGATCCTGTCCGTGGGCGCGGGCTTCGTCGAGCGTGCGGCTGGCCGCCTGGTGGGTCACCCCGTAGATCAACAATCCGAGCAGAGCCACGCCGACGAGTGAGATCAGAGTTGGCAGGGCCAGACGCTTCACGAGCAGCAAGATTAGACCTCAGCCCGCGTAATATCTGCGTCAGCGCGGCGGTAGCTCAGTTGGTAGAGCGCGACCTTCCCAAGGTCGATGTCGCGGGTTCGACTCCCGTCCGCCGCTCTTGAGAAACCACCACGATCGGGAGGGACGAGCATGCTGCTCGAGGGGCGCAAGGCGATCGTGACGGGAGGCTCGAGCGGGATCGGCAAGGCGACGGTCGAACGCCTGGCCCGAGAGGGCGCGAGCGTCTGCATCAACTACTACTCAGAGCACGAGTCCCACGACGCCCGTATGGTGCTCGAAGCCGTCGAGCGAGCGGGTCCGAGCGGGATGATCGTGCAGGCCGATGTGGGCGACGAGGACGCGGTTCAGGCGATGGTTCAGAGCGCCACCGAGCGCTTTGGAGGACTTGACCTGCTCGTCAACAACGCGGGGATCGAGAAGGAGATCCCATTGCTCGCAATGTCCGCCAAGGACTGGGAGGTCGTGCTCCGCACCAACCTCACGGGCGCCTTCCTGTGTCTGCGCGAGGCCGGCAAGGTGATGGCCGCCAACGTGGGCGGCGTGGTGGTGAACATCTCGAGCGTGCACGAGTTCATCCCCTGGCCGGGCTTCGCCCACTACTGCGCGAGCAAGGGAGGCATGAAGCTGCTCATGCAAACGGCCGCCAGGGAGCTCGCCGACAAGGGCATTCGCGTGCTCAGCGTGGCCCCCGGCGCGATCGCCACGCCAATCAACACAGCCGTGCTCGACGATCCGAAGGCCACACAGGCCCTGGAGTCCGAGATTCCCCTGGGTCGCATGGGCAAGCCCGAGGAGATCGCTGCCGCGGTCGTCTGGGCCGCCAGCGACGAAGCGAGCTATCTCACCGGCGTGACGATCACCGTCGACGGTGGCATGTCCCTCTACCCCAAGTTCGTCTGAGTTGGAGTTCGCGAAGGAGGAGTCGATCATCAGAGTGGCAGGCCCTGCTCCAGCGAGGGGATCGCGTAGTCGGCGCCCGCCTCGCGAAGTTCATCGACGCTGAAGTGATGGCTCCCGACGCCGACGCACGCGATCCCGGCGGCATGCGCGCCCTCCACGTCATGGGGCGTGTCGCCGACCGCGAGCGCCTGCTCGGGGGAGATCTCCTCCCCGTATACGAGGCTCGCCCGTTTCAGCGCGATCCGTGTCAGCTCTCCCCGCTGCACCGCGTCAGAGCCATACCCCCCGAACGAGAAGAAGCGGTTGAGCTGAGCGCGGTGCAGCTTGATGTGGGCCGCAGCCTCGACGTTCCCCGTCACAAGCCCCAGCAGGTAGCCGTCCCCGAGCAGCCGGGGAAGCAGCTCTTCGACCCCGGGCAGCACCCGGTAACCCGCGGATTCCGCGACCGTCTGGTGCAGGTAGTGCAGCCGGCGCTCGAGCAGCCGCGCGAACTCCTCGCGGTCGGGGTCGCGATCGAGAACGGCCGCGAACGTCTTGCGTCCGACCTCGGGGTCGGTCATGCCGGCGTCGGTGAACTCGCCGATGTCGGCGGGCACGCCGTAGAGCTCGTCGAACGCTAACCGCCACGAGGCCGCCCCCGCGTCACCGGTGATCAGCAGCGTCCCGTCGATGTCGAACAGGATGGCTATCCGTTGCGTGGGCATCGCTGTGGGCATCATCATCGCGAACCCTCAGGCGCCGTTGTACGATGGCGGCGCGGGCACGTTACCGCGGGTGTCCGCGATCAGCGTGAGCAGTTCCTCTGGTGTGGTGCCGCCAAGCACGCGCAGGCGGTGCAGGCGATAGGGGTCGTCCGTGGGGTGCGCCCAACCGGGAACTACGGTCGTCGATCCCGTGTAGCCGGCGGCTTTGACCGCCGCGACGACGGTTGCGTCGTAGTGGCCGGATGGGTAGCAGAACCAGTTCACGGGCACGCCATAGCGCCGCTCCACCGTTGTGCGCGCCACGGCGACCTGGTAGCTCAGCCGCCGCGTATCCAGCGCGATCAGGTCGGCATGGCTGAAGCCCTGGGTATCGAGCTCCCAGCCCGCAGCCACCAAGCCGTGGACCTGTCTCTGGCTTAGCCCGCCCTGGGAGGGCGGGAGGCCGGTGAGCTGCATGTTCTCATCGCCCACCCACCCAAGCCGCTCGAGAACGGGCAGCGCCTCTGTGTACTGAGACTGGTAGCCGTTGTCGAAGCTCACCACGATCGGCTTGCCCGCTCCCAGCTCCACCCCTCTCCGCCAATACGCCTGCACCTGATCGAGCGTCACGGCATGCCAGCCCGCGCTCTTCAGCGCCTGCATCTGCGCGGCGAACTCGCTCGGCGGCACATACAGGCCGGGGAACGGCGCTCCCGCCGGCGGAGCGGCGATCACGTGGTACATCAGGATCGGGACCGGCTCGGTCCCCCGACGGCCAGTCGCTGGAGTTGCCTTCGATGTGCTCGATGCTCTTCTGTGTGCGTCCCGCCGGTGAAGAGGACCAGCCGTGCCGGCGGAGTCCGTGCCTTGCCGGCTGCTCTGCGATGCGCCGCCTGAGCTGCTGAGGAGGATGATCGTGACCGCGGCAACGACCACGGCCAGCACGGCGATCAGGCCGGCGGCTCGCTGACGACGGCGGCGAATTTCCTCGCCACGTGCCTCGCGACGTTTCTTGAGCGCCTCTGCGTCCATCTGGGAGACCATCATCATCGCGCAACCACCGGGGGACCGGCGCCCATCGGCCACGGCGCAGCCAAGATGACCTCGGCGATGCTCTCTGAGTGCTGGGAGAGGGCCTAAGAATAAGATCGAGTCTTATTCTTGTGATAGCTTTTCAGCCCCGAAGGGGCTCGCACATCGATTGCCCTCACAACAACAACAACAAAAGGCGGCGCTCGTGTTCAGATTGGCTCTCAGAACTGTCGTTATCTTCCTGTCTCTCGCGCTCGTGTTGTTCGTGGCGGGCTGTGACAGCTCGGGCCCGTCCTCCGCGGGCACCTCGGGGAAGGGCAAGTTCGAGGTGGTCGCCGCCGAGAACTTCTGGGGCAGCATCGCCGCACAGCTCGCCGGAGAGAGGGCGCGCGTCACGAGCATCATCGTCAACCCGAACACCGACCCGCACAGCTACGAACCGTCCGCCGAGGACGCGCGAACGATGGCGGGCGCGAAGCTTGCGATCGTCAACGGCCTCAGCTATGACAACTGGGCGCCCAAGCTCCTCGAGGCCAGCCCTCTCAGTGGCCGAGTCGTGCTGAACGTAGGCGATCTGCTCGGGCTGAAGGACGGCGATAACCCACACCGCTGGTACTTCCCATCCAACGTGTACACGGTCGCCAACCAGATCGTCGCCGATTACGACGAGCTCGACCCCGCCGATGCCGCGTACTTCGCGCACCAGAAGCAGGCCTTCGAGACCCAAGGTCTTGCCCGCTATGACCAGCTGCGTCGGCAGATTCGCGCCAGGTATGCGGGTGTGCCGGTGGGCTACAGCGAGAGCATCTTCCAGGGTCTGGGCGAAGACCTGGGGCTGAAGCTGCTGACCCCATACAGCTTCGTCAAGGCGATCGCCGAGGGAACCGACGTCACCGCGGAAGACAAGCAGACCGTGGACGGTCAGGCCCAGAATCGCCAGATCGAGGTGTGGGTGTTCAACAGCCAGAACGTCACCCCCGACGTGCAACGCGTCAACGAAATCGCCAAGGCTCAGCGCATCCCGATCGCGACCGTCACCGAGACCCTCTCCCCGGCCTCCGACACGTTCGAGCAGTGGCAGGTGGCGGAGCTGGAAGGCCTGATGCGCGCCCTGCATCAGGCCACCGGCAGGTAGGCGGCCGGGGGCGATGCACGATGGATGTCGTGTGGCTGTCAGGGCTATGCCGTTGGGCGTGACCGCCTTCTCGTGGCGAGCGCGCTGAGGCCGGCGAGCAGGCCCAGCGCGCCGAGAATCAGCGCGGCGATGCCCAG
>Ga0116224_10000186_pt1 | contig 53696 bp, 46 predicted proteins | sample Sb_taG_9_FD_89699 | JGI IMG/M metagenome (GOLD analysis project Ga0116224, IMG submission 89699) | Peat soil microbial communities from Weissenstadt, Germany - Sb_50d_b_LC metaG | ecosystem: Environmental > Terrestrial > Soil > Wetlands > Peat | place: Germany: Weissenstadt | collected 2010-09-21 | reverse complement strand
TTGAAAAAGCTGAAGTTGTCGGAAAGTGAGTAGTCGAAGACGTTGCCGCCGCCGAGCGAGGTCGTGTCCACTTGCTGGAACGCCCCATCGCCGCCGGTGAGGTCGCTGTAGCTCAGGCTGCCGGCGGCGTTCTGGCGCGGCGAGCCGTTGTCCTGGGTGCCTTCGATGACGACCCGGTTCGTCGCGTCGTAAGCCGCCGAGTAGACCTCGTGGTTCGCGAGGTTGCCGTTGAACGAATTCCAGTTGCTCGTGGCGGCGCTGCTCGGGTCCTGCAGGAAGTAGATGCCGCCGTCGTCGGACTCCAGGAGGGTGGTGTTGTTCAGGAACTTGAGATCGCGCGAGTCGGGGTGGGGGGAGGTGTTCTGAGCACCGCCCTGATCGATCTGGACCCAGCTGCCCGCCCCAGTGGGGTCATAGCGATAGATGCCGGAGCCCCCCTGGCCGTCGATGTAAACGACGCCGGCGTTGACCGGATCGGTGGCGAGCTGAAACTTTTCGGCGAAACCAAGTCCCGGGTTGAACGCGGCGGGCGCTGCGGCCAGGCCGGTCCAGTTGCCGCTGCCGGTAAAGTCGGTGGCGCTGAAGACGCCGTTGAAGGCCTGGGTTGACGCCCCTTCGTTTTCCTGGGAGACGCCCGCGAACAGGGTCGTGCCGCCGAGGTTTTGGACCGCCAATTCGATGTCCGCCGAGGTGGCAGCGCCCGTGAGTCCGCTGCTGTAAGCGGTCCAGCTGACGCCGCCATCCTCGCTGCGAAACACCCCCTGCCCATCGACAGCGGCGAAGACCCGCAGCGCGTCGTTGGGATCGACGACCAGCGAGGAGACCGCCCCGCTCGGAAGGCCGCTCGCGGGAAGGACCTGGCTGAAGGTCGCTCCGCCGTCGGCACTGCGAAACAGCGCGCCGCCGAGGGTCGCGTAATCCCGCAGGCTATCGCCGGGTTGCGTGACGCTTCCGATGCCGGTGCCGTTGATCGTGCCGGCCAGAATTGTTTGACCGGTAATCGCGAGGGCCTTGATCCGGTGCGTCGCCAGGACGTTGACACCCGAAGCGTTGTTGCCCAGCAGCTGCCAGGTGGCACCGGCGTTTGTGGTGCGATACAACCCGACCGCCGAGTCGCCGCTGTCAAAGCTGTTGCTCCATAAGCCTGTGCCCGCGTAAAACGTGTTGCCGGTGGCATCGGCAGGATCGTAAGCCACCGCGCCGATCGCCAGCGAGGCCAGGTGGTCGGACAGGGGCGTCCAGGAGATCGCCGCGGGGTTGGTCGCATCGGCACTGGTCGTCCGCCACACGCCACCATCGACGGTGCCGATGAGGATCTGCGCAGGGTGATTCGGGTTGACGGCCAGGCTTTCAACGGCCCCCGCGACCGGATCATCCGGCGGGGTGCCTGCGTTGCCATAGAGCTGTTCGCTTTGCTGCGCCGGCCCCTGCTCGGTCCAGGTCGGTATCCCAAGCGCTGTTCCCGAGGGGACCGTTCGGTCTTCAAGGCGCTCGACCAGCGGCCGTGACCAGGGCCCTCGCCCTTTGTTCCGACCCCCTGTTCGCCGCACGCCGTGCCCAACCGCTTGGCGTGCCCAGCTGCGCAGCCAGTGGAACTTCATCACGATGTCTCCCGCGGCAAGTAGGGTGCTTGTGCCTCGGCGCGATGGGGTGACGCGGAGCCGCCGGAGGGCGAAGGCCGAAGGGTCACCATTGCGCGCACCCTGAGGAGAGGAGCAGAACGGCGACGAGAACCGTGGTCCGTCGCCCCGCACCTTGTCGTGAGCGCAACCGGCATCCGTGAGGGGGCACTCAGTCAGTTTTGGGAGGCCAACACTATCTCACCAATCCCGGAGCATGATACCATCGGCTGGTGCGGCAGCAAGTGGCAAAGCGGGACAATTAGGCAGTCTGTAGGGGTGGGGTTCCGGATGTGACGGCCGCCCTCGGCGTCACGAAAACGCCCGGTGCCGCGGCGGGTTGCCGTGACACCGGGCGTCTGCGGTCCGTGACGCTCAACCGCCTTTGACGGGCTTCACCCACGGGAACGGGCTGACGATCTCGACCGGCTTGGTCGAAATCTTCTCGCCCAGGATGTTCTCGAAGACGGTCCCGTAGACGTTTTCGATCTTGGACATGCAGTGCGCGGCCATGATCATGTGAACGCGGCCCTGGTTGTTGAGGACCCAGCGGCCGCCCTTGCGATCGGCCAGCATCGCGCTGCCGGGGGCGGCGTCCTTGTTGGCGGCCTCGGCCTTGGCCCGGAAGGTCACGTCCGGCCCGTCGATGGGCGGTGGCGGCAGCTTCGGGGCCAGCGGTTGACCCGACGGGTCGTTGTAGGTCAGGGCGCTCTTGGGATCCTGCTCGATCACCGGGTCGAACAGCACCGGCTCGACCGTCAGGCCGTTCTCGGTACGCAGTTTCTCGGCGTGCGCCTTGCGGAAGTGCGCCTTGAACTTGGCGCCGTCGTCCTTCGCTTCCTTCATGGCGAGCTTCGTCGTCTCGACGACCCATTTGGCTTCGCGGAGCAGCGTGGCGGCGTCCACCGGGCCGGCGACGACGTGCAGCACGCGGCCGTCCGGGGCGCAGAAGTACGAGGCGACGTTGCCGCCCTGCTTCTGCCCATCGACGACCTTGAAGGTTGCGACTTTCTGATAGGACGAGACGAAATTCTCGTTGAGGTACTTGCCGACCTCATCGTTGGCCAGGGCGTTCACACGGAGCGCCTCGGCGTTGTTTCAGGTGAGCTTGGGGTCTTCAAAGACCCCCGAGAGGTGAAGGACGAAGACGAGCTTCTCCTCCTTCTTGGCTTTGTCGGCCGCCTCCTTCGGCGTGTCCACGAACTCGACCTGGGTGCCGTGTTTGCCGCACCCAGCCTCCGACACGGCAGGGAAGGCAAGCATCCCTGGCAAGATGACTAGTAGTAAACCAAAGCGCCGCATAGACTTGCTCCTTTCGGTCCAGAGAAACGCCCCTTCTTCTCTGTCTTCATGATACCCGAACCCTTCGCTCAATCCGAAGAAAAATCCGCGTTCTCAGGGAGGTTGTTACATTCGCAACGCCCCTTCGGAATCGGGCTGGGGCGCGACTAGTGTGTCACACCCGCGCCAACTGACACAATACTCGCCATGCGCGGCGTAAGTTATGCTTTGGGAACGACTTCTGGCGAAGCAGTATTGTGTCATCCTCTCCGCGAGTTGACACAATACCCACCCGTGAGGGGCCGGCCAGGGCTTCTTGACCACCGCCCGTTCGGGCCTTGTGCGGCACGGCCAAGCCGAACGATCAACCCGTCTGGCCGGGATGGCGCAGGATCCGGCGCGGCACAGCACCATCGAACGGAGCATGAACCACTAGACGCACGTGTGCCTGAGCGACCACGCCGCCGGGCTGGAGGCCCTCCCCTCGCTGCTGGGAGCGGGGGAGATGCCGAAAACGCGGACGGCCGCAACCCCCTGATTCCGCAAGGAGTTGCGGCCGGTTGCGGCTCGTTGAGACGGCCTGAGACAGGGGTGGGTGACCGGACTCGAACCGGCGACATCCAGAGCCACAGTCTGGCGCTCTAACCAACTGAGCTACACCCACCGTACGTCCTGCATGATAACGGCGGGCGGGAAAATGACAAGACGAGGCCGTTGCGGATGAACCTGTCCCGCCCACGGCGTGTCTGCTCACCATGTTGAAGCATTACGCGGCCGATCATCGTTACCTGTTGTCCGCTGCCGGCCGCGCTGCCGGCCTCACCGATCCCGTCGCCATCGACCTCGACGAGTTCGCCGAGCCGCTGCTCAAGAAGGCCCGGCGCGGCCCGCTGGTGCCGATCGACGGCGTCCTGGTCCGCGACTGGGATCCCGACAACCGCCGCACCTATCTCGGCGCCCAACTCGGCCTGCGGCTTTACGACATCGACGGCGTCCGCTTCGCCTCCGTCGGCTTCAACTACCACGACAAGCGCCACTGGTCGGGACTCTCGTTCTACGCGGTCGATCGCACGGATTACCTTCGCCTGTATCGCGTCGCCCTGCGCTGCCGTCGCGACGCCGAGCCGCCCAGCCCGCCGCCCGTCCTCCCCGAGGAGCAGCTCGAACAACTCTGGCGCAACACCATCGGCTACCTCGACCGGGCCAACTTGCGGCGCATCAAGAAGTACGGCGGCCGCGCCCGCCGCGGCGTCCTGCTGACGGGGCCGCCCGGCAACGGCAAGACGATGGCCTGCCGCTGGGTCTGGGAGGAGTGCCGCCGCCGCCGCTGGGAATGGCGCCTCGTCACCCCCGACGCCTACCGTCAGGCGCGCGCCGCCTGCGACCCCGTCGAAGCGGTCAAGGCACTCTTCACCGTCGAGAAGCGCGGCGTCATCTTCTTCGACGACATGGACATCGCCCTCCGCAACCGCGAGACCGTCCAGGAAACCGACGACCAGGCCGTCTTCCTTAGCGCCCTCGACGGCATCAGCATCAACGAGGGCGTCGCCTTCGTCTTCACGACCAACTGCGGCCTCGACCTGATCGACCGGGCCTTCAAGCGGCCGGGGCGCATCGACCTGGTGCTGCGCATCGAGCCGCCGACCGCCGCCCTGCGCCGCCGACTGATCGAGCGCTGGCACGAGGAGGTGCGCCGGGGCATCGACGTCGCCCGGGCCGTCGCCACGACGGAAGGCTACAGCTTCGCCGAGATCGAGGAGCTGAAAAACCTGCTCATCATGCACGGCCTGGACGCCGGCGCCTGGGACTGGGACTGGGCGCTGCGGCAATTCGACGCCAACCGCCACGACCTCGCGGCCCAGCGGCGGCACGTCGGCTTCGCCCCGCCCGAGCCGGCGCGGAACGGCAGCGCCAACGGCCGCTGAGCCTTCCCCGCGCCGCACGTCACGAGGCGCGGGAGCCCAGCGGAGATTGTGCTTGACGCAAATTGAGGCCATCCTTATCTCCCGTGCGTCGCCCGGGTCGGCTCGGGGAACGGGAGGGGCCGGGATGGCCAGCGCGTCCTGTACGACGGTCACGCGGGAGGGAATCGACGGCTCGCGGACCGTCGGCCAGTTTGCCCGCGCCCTGGCCCTGGCCCTGCTGGCGACGCTGCTGGGTTGTGCGATCTACCTGGCGGAGAAGCATGCCTATCCCCAGGACAGCCGCTTCGCGAAAAACCCCATCGAGATCATGGTCCGCTGCCTGGGGCTGGCCCACTTCCTCGTCGGTTGGCTGTTCCTGCTGACGTCGTCGCGCCTCCGCAGTCCGCCGGCACTCGGCCGGCTGCTCCTCGGCACGCTGGCCGGCATCGCCCTGTGTGCGCTGTTCGCCTGCCTTGGCTCTCTTCGCAATCCGTTCCTGTACCTGCTCTTTTACGGGTCTTTCCTGTTCCACGAGGTCCGCGACGAGGCCGTCATCTACCGGAACCACGAGGACGCCCGCTCCCCGGAGTTGCTTGGCTCGTTCAGCCTGGCGACCGCGCTTCTGTTCGTGACGCTGCTGTCGGCCGGCTACGCCTTCTTCCTGACGTGCTTTTCGCGCGGCGGTCCGTCTCCGGTCGGCCTGTGGGCGGTTGCCGGCGCCCTGGCGGTGGCGGCTGCCTGGTCGATGCACCGCTTCCTGCGCCTGACCCGCGGCGAGCTGGCTCGCTTCCTGACTGAGCATCGCCCCCTGGTCGTGGTCTACCTCGCTCTCCTCGGGATTCTCGTGCTGAGCGCGCCGCTAGGCTCCATCGGCGTCATCGTCCTGGTTCACGTCGCCAGCTGGCTGCTCTTCGTCCGCAGCCGGCTCCAGGATCGGCCGGCGCCGTCGCCGCGCCATCTCTGGGCCTGGCTGCGCTCGACGCCCACTGGCTTCCTGGTGCTACACCTGGGCTTGGCCCTGGTCCTGTTCGTGCTGATGGCGCTGCGCGTCCACGTCTGGCGGCGCGGCGGCTTTCTCAGCGAGTCGCTGGCGGCCGGCAGCTTCTGCTACTGGGCGCTCATGCACATTTGCACGTCGTTTTGGTCTTCGCGATGAGCGAGGCAGTCCGGGCCGGGGAGACAGGGATCCCGCATGGACCTACGAACCTCCATCGACCTAGGCGGGCCGTGCCCGCCGCAAGCCGCGCCGCCATTCCTCGCGCCAACTCTCGGGCATGCCGCGGTAGAACTGCCGGGCCATCGCGATCAAGCCGACGATGCCCCCGGCCAACAGCCCCAGCAGCACCCCCCAGCGGAGGAACGTGTCGGGCAGCGGGGAGCCGTGGATCGACTCCATCAGGGTCCCGGCCCCTGCCATCGGCGCCAGGTAGGTGCCGTTGATGACGGCGCACAGGACCGAGGCCAGCAGGGCACCCCTCGGGCTGCGCTCGTGCATCAGGCCGAGACTCGCGTTGCCGGAGGGTTCCCGGCTGGACGCCTTCTTGATGAGGTAGGCGATGGGGACCAGCGTGACGGCGTGCAGACACGCCATGAGCAGAGTGAACCCCATCATCCCGAGCAGCGCCCCGGCGACGGCCTCCAGGCTGGTTTGTCCGGCGGCGTCGAGGAGGCCCTCCGCGCCCCCGCCGAAGGCCGCTTCCAAAGCGGCGCCGATGACCACACCCCAGCCGCACCCCGCCAGCACGGCATGGTTCAGAAACGGGCCGTTTCAGGTGGCCCGTGCCCGTGCCCGTGCCCGTGCCCGTGCCCGATTCCAGACCGGGCACGGGCACGGGCACGGGCAGAGCGCGACCCGCGTTTGAACCAGCCCGCCAGCACCCAGACGACGGCATTCGCGTAGGCCCGCAAGAACAGGCGGGCCGTGATCGCCCATTGCTGCTGCATGGTCGCCTCCTGGTCCACGTCAAACGCTGACGCCCAGCCCCGGTCCTTCCGGCACCCACAGCCGGTCCGCCTCGTAGTGCAACGGGGCCCGCGTCAGCGCCTGCTCGTAGTATACCGGCCCGATCAGGTCGCCGGGGAAGCGTTCGCACTGAATGTTCGCGGTGCAGACCGTGACGTGAGCCATCGCCGCCGTCGCCACCTCGCGCTCCAGGTTGCTGCCGATGGTGCAGGGGATGCCGGCCGCCTCGGCGATGCGGGCGATCTGCTGCGTCGGCCGGATGCCGCCGTGCTTGCCCGGGTACAGGCTCAGCACGTCGGCGGCGCCGGCGCGGATCACCTCCAGGGCGTCCTGCGGCGTGAAGACACTCTCGTCGGCCATGATCGGGATGCCGCTGCGGCGGCGCACCTCGGCCATCGCCGCGTGGTCGCCGCGCCGCGTCGGCTGCTCGAACAGCGCCACGTCGAGCTTCTCGAGGTGGGCCGCCGCCCACACGGCCTGATCGACCGTGTAGCCGCCGTTGGCATCGACCGACAGCCACACCGAGGGGCCGATCGCCTCGCGCACCGCCCGCAGCCGCTCCACGTCGGCGCGCGGGTGGTCATCGCGGCCGACCTTCACCTTGATCGCCCGCCAGCCGCGCTCGACCATGCGCTGAGCTCGCTGCGCCGCCAGCATCGGCTCGACGGCGCCGATCACGAACTTGAGGCGGATGCCGACATCGAACCCTCGCCCCTCCGGGGAGAGGGGCGGTGACAAGGGGTTCGCACGCCCCCCGAGCAGTCGGTACACCGGCACGCCGAGCGCCTGCCCTTGCAGGTCGAGCAGCGCCATCTCGACGGCCCCCTTGGCGAAGCTGTTGCCGAAGACCACACGGTCCATGCGGTGCGAAATCCATTCGAGGTCGAACGGGTCGGCACCGACAAGGACGGGGGCCAATTCCTGCTCGATCAGGGCGACGGTGCCGGCCTGCGTCTCGCCGCTCCAGACGCTGGTGACGCTGGCCTCGCCGAGGCCGACCCGGCCGGCGTCGTCGGTCACCCGGACGAGGACGTAATTGCCCTTCATGTGTCCGCCGTCGGGCGTCAGGAAGGTGAGGGAAGAGACGATGGCCAGGTCGCGGTGGACCTGGCCGAAGATCGGCTCGGCGCGGACGGCGCTGATCGGCATCGTACGGCTCCTTTGCGGGGAGGACCGGGCCGGGCAAACTCGTCCGCCCGGGGATCATGATAGAAACCGCGAGCGGAGATTCCCGCCGCGTTCCCCGTGTTGAGCGAAGGGGGGAAGCCGGCTACAGTGAAGGCATGGCAACCGCAACACCTCCCGCCCTCGAACCCGCCGCTCCCGAGGTCAAGCGCTACGAGCGGCAGAAGCTCATCGCGACCATCGTCAACGGCCTGCTCAGCCTGGCCGCCCTCGCCGTGGCCGCCCTGCTGCTGGGCCCGTGGATCGATCAGCAGGTGCGCCGCCTCACTGGCCCGAACGACTGGCTGCGCCTCGTCGCGATCGGCTTCGTTTACGCCGCGGGGCTGGAATTGCTCACCCTGCCGGTCAGCTTCTGGTCGAGCTACGTCCTTGAGCACCGCTACGGCCTGAGCAACCAGACCCTGCGGCGCTGGGTCTGGCGGCGCGTCAAGGGCTACCTCATCGGCGGTCCCCTCGGCCTGGTGCTGCTGCTGGGGCTGTACGTCCTGCTCTGGTTCGGGGGAGAGCGGTGGTGGGTGTGGGCGACGGCCGGCTGGCTGCTGCTGACGCTGGTCATGGGACAGCTGCTGCCCACCGTCATCTTGCCGCTCTTCTACAAGGTGACGCCGCTGGACGACGCCCCGTTGCTCGAACGCCTCCGGCGTCTCACGGAAGGGACCGGGTTGAAGGTCGAAGGCATCTACCGCCTGGGGCTGAGTGCGGACACGAAAAAGGCCAACGCCGCCCTCGCGGGATTGGGTCGCAGCCGCCGCGTCCTGCTGGGCGACACGCTGCTCGGCGAATTCACCCCGGAAGAAATCGAGGTGATCTTCGCTCACGAAGTCGGCCACCACGTCCACCGGCATCTGCCGAAAATGATCGTCGCCGGTGCCGTCCTGGCAGGCGCCGGCTTCTGGCTGGTGGACCTTATCCTGCGTCTGGCGGCGGAGTCGCGCGGCTACGCCAGCTTCGACGACCCGGCGGCCCTGCCGCTGGTCCTGCTGGTGCTGACGGTGCTCGGGCTGGTGCTGGCCCCGGCGCAGAATGCCGTCAGCCGCTTCTTCGAGCGCCAGTGCGACCGCTATGCCCTGGAAAAGACCGGATTGGTGCAGGCGTATCGCTCGGCGTTCCTCAAACTGGCCCGGCTGAACAAGGCCGCCCCCGACCCGTACCCACTCGTCGTCTGGCTGTTCGACGACCACCCGCCGATTCGGGAACGGCTGGCGATGGCCTCGCAATTCGACGGGGTGACCGGTTAGAAATTGGATCAATAACCTTCCTGCCGCTTGCGGCTTCGCAGGGCATGCGAAGCCGCAAGCGGCGAAACGAAACACCCTCTCATGTTCCTTTAATCCGGCCCCTGGTAGAGTCAGCGGGGAATTGCCAGGCGGCCGGAGATGGGTACGCGAGAGCCTGCGGGTGCGGAGGTCGTGGTACCCCTCTTCCGCCCGCGGCTCTCGTCCCTCTCACTCGGGTAACCTGCCGTGCGTGTACTCCTCGTCGAAGACCATAAGCCGCTCGTCCGTGCCCTCCGCCAGGGATTGGAGGAGGAGGGGCTCGCCGTGGACGTTGCGCTTGATGGCGAGGAGGCCGATTTCAAGGCCCGCAGCGCCCAGTACGACGCCATCGTCCTCGACATCATGCTGCCCAAGAAGGACGGCCTGACGCTCCTCAAGGAGTGGCGGCAGGAGGGGATCAAGACGCACGTGCTGATGCTGACCGCCCGCGGCACCCTCGAAGACAAGGTGCGCGGCCTCGATTCCGGGGCCGACGACTACCTCACCAAGCCGTTCGCGCTGGAGGAATTGCTGGCCCGGCTGCGGGCGCTGATCCGCCGCGGCCACGAGGTCAAGGATCCGGTGCTCCGGGTCCACGACCTGGAGATCGATACCGCCACGCGCACCGTCAAGCGCGGGGGGCAGGCGATCCACCTGACGCCGCGCGAGTACGCCTTGCTCCAATTCCTGGCGTTCCACCGGGGGCGCGTCGTCAGCCGCACCATGATCTGGGAACACCTGTACGACGAGCACGACGAGAGCACGTCGAATGTCGTGGACGTGTACATCCGCTATCTGCGGAACAAGATCGACAAGGGATTTGAGTCGCCGTTGATCCTGACGCGCTGGGGGGAGGGCTACTTGTTACGGGGTGACGACACATGAGGTCGATTCGGCTGTCGCTGCTGGTGTACTTCCTCGGCTTGCTCGCGCTGGCCCTGGGGGCGGTGTCGTTCCTGGTGTACCGCTCCAGCAAGGAGACGCTGGCGGAAAAGAACGTCGCGACGCGGAAGCTGATCGAGCGGCAGTACGAGGACCTCCGCGCCAAGGAGCGCGCGCGCCTCGACGAGGCCCTCCTCGCCGACGCGCGGCGGTTGGTCGATCACGCACACATCCAGCCCGACCCTCGACCTGGTCAGCCTCCCTTTGAGCAACCCCAGGCCTGGCGGCGCTCCTCAGCCTTGGGGACGGCGACGCTGGTGGGGTTGATCTCCGCCGGCGACACCCCCACGGCCGCGTGGGCGTATGTGGGCCTGAACCAGCTGGGGGGGCTGCCGCGCTTCCCCTCCGCCACCGAGATCAAGCTCGACGAGAGCGACCCGCACGCGGACGACCCGGCCGATCACCGCCGCCTCGTCACGGACTACCTCGAGATCCAGTGCGGCTTCCCCATGCTGGTCACCTACCGTTCGCCCTCGCTGGACGGCCTTTGGCTGTCCGGCATTCAAGAGACGATCCCTCCCAAAGAATACTTGGGGCCGGAATACCGGGACGTCGAGCTGCACCCCGGTGTCACTGTTCGCCGCGTCCTGTTCCGGTACGCCCTTCAGGTCGCCCCCCCGTCGGGCCCCTTGCCGCCGGGCGGCGCGCCCGGCGATACCCGCCCTCGTTCGGCCGGGGGAGACCGGCCCTTCTCGCGCGCGGGGTTCCGCACGTGGTGCACGGTCCTCGCCGCCTACGGCCCCGGCTGGTCGGAGGACGCCATCGCCCCCTTCCGGGCGCAGCGCGACGAGGACCTGGCCAACCTCGAGCAAAGGACCATCGACTCGCTGACCGAGCTTCGCAACCGCCTGTTGGGCGTCAGCCTGGCCACCTTCGCCGCCGTCGTGATCGGCGGCTACTTCCTCGTCTGCCTCGGCCTGTTGCCGCTGCGCCGCCTCGGCGACGCCGTCAGCAAGGTGTCCGAGAGGGACTTCCGCCTCCAGTTCAACGAGTCGCGACTGCCCTCGGAGCTGGCCCCCATCGTTAATCACCTCCAGCGGACGCTCGACGAACTGCGCCGGGCCTTTGAACGCGAGAAGCAGGCGTCGGCCGACATTTCGCACGAGCTGCGCACCCCGGTGGCCGCCCTGCTCACCACGCTCGAGGTCGCCCTCCGGAAGCCGCGCAAGCCCGACGAGTACCGCGAGGTACTCGCCGAGTGCCGCGAGAGTGGCCAGCAGATCAGCCAACTCGTCGAGCGGTTGCTGACGCTGGCCCGCATCGACGCCGGTGTGGACCGGCTGCGCGTGGAAACGGTGGACGTGTCGGCGCTAGCGGAGCAGTGTACGGCCCTGGTCCGTCCGCTGGCCGAGGCGCGCGGGCTAACATTGCGGCTGCACCGTGAAGGCGAGGCATGCCTGCAAGGCGACCCCGGCAAGCTGCGCGAGGTGCTGACCAACCTGCTGCACAACGCCATCGAGTACAACAGGCCCGACGGCCGCGTCGATCTGACGGTAGCCCGGCACAACGGCACCCTCTGCGTCGAGGTGCGCGACACCGGCGTGGGCATCGCCGCCGAGGCCCGGGCGCACATCTTCGAGCGCTTCTATCGGGCCGACCCGTCGCGCCACGCCGAGGGGCTGCACGCCGGTCTCGGGTTGGCCATCGTCAAGGGCTACGTCGATCTGATGGGCGGGTCCATTGCCGTCGAGAGCGCCGAGGGCCAGGGCAGCACCTTCCGGGTAGAACTGCCCGCGAACTGAGCAACCTTCGTTCGGAAACGGAGCGTGAGAGCGAGCACAGGGGTACCCATGAGTACGACAGCGACGCTGCCCCGGCGCAAGCGAAAAGCGAAGGGCGACCACAATAAGTACCTCGACGACCCCGAGGTGGTGCTGATGTTGCGGGTGCAGGACGGCGACGACGGCGCCTTCGGGGAACTGGTGCAGCGTTACCGGTCCCGGGTCTTCGGCAGCTTCATCAAGCGCCTCGGCGACCGGCAGGAGGCCGAGGACCTGACCCAAGAAGTCTTCCTGCGCCTGTACCGCTCGCGCCGCAGCTACCAGCCGCGCGCCCGCTTCGCCACCTGGCTGTTCCACGTCTCGCAAAACGTGGCCCGCAACGCCCTGCGCTCGCGGCGGCGGCGGCCGGCGCTGCGCCTGGAAACGCTGACCTCGCCGGGCGACCCCGGGGCAGCCGAGGCGCTGCTGACCGACCACGGCGAGGGGCCGTCGCGGCGGATGGAGCGCTCGGAGCTGGCCGGCGTGGTGCGGGCGGCGGTGTCGGCGCTGGCCGGCCGGCAGCGCGCCGCCGTCGAACTGCACCAGTTTCACGACCACACCTACGCCGAGGTCGCCGCCGAACTGGACATGACCCCCAAGGCCGCCAAGAGCCTCCTCTATCGGGCGCGCAACGAACTGCGCGAAGCCCTGGGCCCGTTCATGGAAGTCGTTTGAACTCACTTCTCCACAAGCCGACGCGGAATCCTCCGTCTCGCCGATGCCGCACTGCCGCGCCGGGTGGACAACCGATCCGCCCGAAGGTACAACGGCGGAGGTTTCCATCAGGAGGCGAGAATGCGAACGAGCACGGGGTTGGCCCTGGCGCTGCTGCTGACAGGAGTCGGGCCGCTGGGCGCCGACGACCGCGACGCGGTGCGGACCGTCGTGGCCGAGGCGATCAAGGCCCACGGCGGCGAGGATGCCCTGGCCAAACTGCGGGCCGTGGTGCGCAAGTCCGCGGGTCAGGTGACCGTCTCGGGCAAGGAGGTTCCCTTCGCCGAGGAGCACACCGCCCAGCTGCCCGAGCGCTGCCGCCGTGAAACCGAACTGCGGGCCGGTGCGCAGAAGCTGCTCGTCCTCGTCGTCGTCAACGGCGACAAGGGTTGGCAGAGCGCCGGCGGAGCCGTCATCGACGTCGGCGCCGCGCGCCTCAAGGAGCTGCGCGAGGACGCCTACGCGCAGTGGCTGACGACGCTGCTGCCCTTGAAGACGGACGCCTCCTTGCGGCTGGCGCCGTTGCCCGAGGCGAAGGTCAACGGCGAGCCGGCGCTGGGCGTCAAGGTGTCGAGCAAAGGGCACGCCGACGTCAACCTCTACTTCGAGAAGAAGAGTCGGTTGCTCGTCAAGAGTGAGCGCCAGGCCAGCGAGGGCGGCGATACCGTCGTCAAGGAAGAAACCTTCTCCGGGTACAAGGAATTTGACGGCGTCAAGCTGCCGACCCGGGTCGTGCAGACGGTCGGCGGCAAGAAGTTCAGCGACACGACCGAGGCCGCCTACAAGTTCCCGAGCAAACTCGAGGAGGCGACGTTCGGCAAGCCCTAGCCGCTTGCGGCTTCGCACTTGCGAAGCCGCAAGCGGCTAGGGCTTGCCCCACGCCGGCAGGGGCAGGGGCGCCGGCGATTCCTTCAGCCCGCTGCCCGGGGTGATGGCGCCGCGCACGCCCAGCGATTCGGGGTGACGGGCGATCTTGTCGCTGAAGACGTTCACGTCGCGCAGGATCGGCTCCAGCTTCGGCAGCAGGTGTGCGATCATACAGGCCGCCTCGTCGAGGTGGTTGTAGAGCGACGGGTCGTTGATCAATTTCTTCAGGGTGCCGTCGCCGCGGTCGATCACCTTGAGCAATTCCTGCACGTCGGCCGCCACGCTGTTCATTCGGGCCGTGCCCTCGTCGAGGTTCTTGGCGATGGCGGCGTTGCGCTCGGCGAACGGCTTCGTCGCCTGTTTCAGGTCGCCCATCACCTCGTCCGCCTTGACCAGCGTGTCGTTGAGGCGGCGCATCGCCTTCTGGCTGTCCGTCAGCAAATCCTCGGTCTTCTTGCTGATCGTCGGCAGGTTCTCGGTGCCGGCGCGGAAGTTCTTCAGGGCCGCCGTCAGGTTGCGCCGGTTCTCGTCGCTGAGGACATCGGCGATCCTCTCCTCGTTGGCGTCGAGGATCAGCTTGGCGCGCTCGCCGGTCTTCTGCCAGGTGATGAGGGTCGCCTGCATCTGCTCGTTGGTCCTCTTGACCTCGGGGAGCGCCTCGCGCGCTTCCTTGGCGAGGGCGGCGAATTCCGTAGCCGACTTGCGGAGATCGGGGATCGCTTGACGGGATTCTTTCGCCAACTCGCGGAGTTCCTCGTTGGTCCGGCGCAACTCGGGCATGGTGTCGTTGAGGGAACGGGCCACGCCGCCGACGTCGGTCGCCGCCTTCCTGATCTCCGGGACGGTCTCGCGCGTGGCCTTCGCCAGGTCGCGCACCTCGTCGTTGGTCTTGCGCAGCTCCGGCACCATCTCGCGCGTGGCCTTGGCAAGCTCGCGGTACTCGCGCGCCGTCTCCTCCAGGACGGGAGCCATCTTCTCGTAGCGCTGGGCTGCCTTGCGGATGTCGTTGAGCGCCTCCTGCGTGGTCGGCAGCACCTCCGACGCCTGGGTGATGACGGTGTTCATGGTCGCCTCGCGGACCCCGTCCAGCTCGTCGCCCGGCGGCACGGGACTGCTATCGACCTGCCCGGCGTCGCCGCGGAGGGGGAGGAAGTCGATCGACGTGTCGCCGCCGAGCAAGCCGTGGACCAGCGTCGGCTGCTCGTTGCGGCGGAGGGTGTACTGATGCTCGATCACGATCTGGACCCGTACCTTGCCGGCGTCGTCGAGGGTGATGTGCCGGACCTCGCCGACGCGGATACCGGAGAGGCGCACGGGCGTGCCCGGCTCGACGCCGGGCGCGTTGGCGAAGCGCACCGTGTACTCGTGGGCGCGGACGAAGAGCCGCGGGAAGCTGCCGAAGAGGGTGATCAGCACCGCCAGCAGCAGCAGCGAGGACAGCACAAACACGCCGATGCGGAAGCGCAGCGTCTGCTCGTTCATGGGTGGGTTGCTCCTCGGTAGCCGCTTGCGGCTTAGCGTTCGCGTCACCAGGGTGACGCGAACGCTAAGCCGCAAGCGGCTCAATTGCCGTTCCTCGTCAACTCGCTCAGGCGCTCACGGGCCTCGCCCTGGACGAACTGGCGCACGCGCGGGTCGGGACAGCGCGCCAGCTCGGCGGGCGTGCCGTCGAAGATGACCTGACCCTCACCTGCCTTCAGGCGCGACAGCGGGAAGAACATCACCACGCGATCGGCCACCTTCGTCACCGTCTTCATCTCGTGTGTCACCACGACGCTCGTGACGGGGTGGCTCCGCCGGGCCTGAAGGATTAGTTCATTGATGACGTCGGTCATGATCGGGTCGAGGCCGGTGGTCGGCTCGTCGTAGAGCATGACCTCGGGGTTGAGGGCCAGGGCGCGAGCCAGGCCGACGCGCTTCTTCATGCCGCCGGACAGCTCGGCCGGCTTCTTCTCCTCGACACCGGCGGTCAGTCCGACTTCCTGCAAGCGCTGGCGAACGATCTCGCGCACCTCGGCCTCGGGGTGGCCGCCCTGGGCTCGCAGGCCGAAGGCGACGTTGTCGTAGACCGACAGGCTGTCGAACAGCGCCGCTCCCTGGAAGAGGAAGCCGAAGCGCAGCCGCTGCGTCGTCAGGTCGCGCTCGCGCAGCTCGGTCAGGATCTTGCCATCGAACAGCACGCGCCCCGCGGTCGGCCGCAGCAGGGCGATGATCAGCTTGAGCAGCACCGTCTTGCCGCAGCCGCTCTCGCCGATGACCGCCAACGTCTCACCGCGGCGCACCTGGACGTTGACGTCGCGCAGGACGGGCTGCTCGGCGAACTGGATCGCCACGCGGTCGAAGGCTATCAGGGGGGTAGAAGGTGTACTCATGGTGGCGTCTGCGTGAGCTTCCTGTCAAATCATCTTGATCCCGTTGGCGGGCCAGAGGAAATCGTGCAGGTTGTTGAGGAACATGGCCAGGAAGAAGTCGAGGACGAGGATGGCGATAAAGGAGGCGACGAAGGCCTCGGTGGCGGCCCGGCCGACCCCCTCGGCGCCGGCCTTGCTGTGAAAGCCGCGGTGGCACGAAATTACCGCGATGGCGGCGCCGAAGAAGGTCGGCTTGATGAGGCCAGTCACGACGTCCCAAAGGCTGAGCATGCTTTGCGTGTGCTGCCAGTAATAGTAGGCCTCGACGTGATAGACGCGGATGCAGATCAGGGCGCCGCCCATGACGCCCATGAAGTCGGCCATCACCGTCAGCAGCGGGATGAGCAGCACGCAGGCGAGGAAGCGCGGCACCGCCAGGTAATGCACCGGGTTGGCCCCGAGGCAGGACAGGGCGTCGATTTGCTCGGTGACGCGCATGGTGGCCAATTCGGCGGCCATGGCGCTGCCGACGCGGCCGGCCAGCATCGTCGCGGCCAACACCGGCCCCAACTCGCGGACCACCGAGATATTGATGATCCCGCCCAGGTGCGTCGCCAGCCCCAGCTGGTGAAACTGACCGTAGGATTGTACGGCCAGCACCATGCCGATGAACATCCCGGTAATCGCGACCACCGGCACACTGCGGACTCCGACCGTGTACAGGGCCGGCAACAGCGTCCGGGCGAACGGCCGATGCCGCGCCAGCCAGCCGAGGATCTGGGCGGCGAACAGGCTGACATCGCCCAGCGCAACCAGGCTGGAGTACACCGGGGCCCCCAGGGCCGCTAGCCCGCCAGTCGTTTCCCGGTCCGCCGTGGCCATCGGAGTAGTCTCCTCTGAGGCCGCTTGCGGCTTCGCACGCCCTGCGAAGCCGCAAGCGGCTCCCTCCCTGGAATCGGCAAGCGGCACAGGGCGGGCAAAATGAAAAGACGGCGGGGGACACGGGAAGTTGTCCGGGTGTGCCGGCCGGAGCGCTTATTCGGTGCCGTTGCGCGACGGCGTCGGTGCGGCAACCTCGACCGGCAGCACTTCAGGGATCGCTTCCTCCTCTTCCTGGCGGGCGCGTTCCTCTTCCACGCGCCGCACCGCCCACAGCTCGCGCTGCCCGGCGTAGGCGACGAAGAGGGCGACGAAGACGAGTATCGGCATGAATTGGATTTCGCCGGAGAGGAGATACCAGCCGGCCGGCCCCAGGATGGGGATGAGGACGGCCAGGACCAGGCCGATGCGGGCGGCCAGTTCCGTGGCGCGGAGACGGCCGAGCCGGACCTGCAGCAGGCTGCGGAGCACCCGGCCGCCGTCCATCGGGAAGGCGGGCAGGAGGTTGAAGAAGCCGAGGAGCAGGTTGGCGGCCAGTAAGGTCAGGACGAACGAGCCGGCGAGGTTGCCCGTCGTTTCCCCATTCAACTCTCGGGGGACGAGGCCCATGCCGAAGGGGAGAAAGACGAGGGTCAGCACGAAGGCGATGGCAACGTTGACGGCCGGCCCCGCCAGGGCGACGAACAATTCCTCCCACGGGCGCTTGCCGAGCCCCTCCAGGCGGGCGACGCCGCCGAGGGCGCACAGGGTGATGTCGCGCGTGCGGATGCCGTAGGCGCGGGCGGTCAGGCAGTGGCCGAATTCGTGCAGCAGCACGCAGGTGAAGATGGCCGGCACCAGCGCGGCACTGGCGAGCACGTGCGGCAGGGACGACTGCTCCCAGGCGCCGCCCAGGGCCAGGACAACCAGGAGCAGGCACGACCAGTGGACGTAGACAGGGATACCGAACAGTTTGCCGACCTGCCAGGCAGAGAACATGGCCAACCGCTTTCGTAAGGCCGGGTCCGGGGCGCCCGCCTCCTTTCCCGGAAGCAGGAACCCCTACAATGATTGTAGACGGGGCGGGCGGGGGCAGGGTGGCCGACTCGCGGGGCGAGTCGGCCACGGGATTGGTTGTCTCCGAACCTGGCAACCCCCTCGGCTCGTCTAAGACAGTGAAGGCGTGAGCAGGCGTTCCAGTGTCGGGCGCCGGCCCGCCGACCGCACCCAGCAGGAGAACCTTGATGAAGCGCAACCAGAAGGGGGCCAAGCGGCGACGTCGTCAGATTCGGGCCTGGAGCCTCGAGCAGGCCCGTGCGGCGCTCCCGTATCTCTCTTCGGTGGTGTGTTCCCTTCGCGAGCACCGGCTCGAAGCGGTGACGCAGCACCGGAACGCGGAACGGCTGGCCCGGCGCCCCGGTCGGCCGAATCGTGATAGCTTGATCGCCCATGCCGAATCGGTCCAGGCCGCCGAGCAGGCCGACGAGCGCTTCCGCGAAGCGCTGGCCGAGCTCGAAGTCCTCGACGTCTACCTCATCGATCCCATCGCCGGGCAAGCACTGATTCCGTTCGCCCACGAAGATAACCTCGCCTGGTACGTTTACGACGCCTTTGACCCGGAACCGTTGCGGTTCTGGCGCTACCACAGCGACCCACTCGACACCCGTCGCCCCCTCGGAGAACTCGAGCGCGACGAGGAGCAACGCACCTGGCTCGCCTGAGCCGCTTGCGGCTTCGCATGACCTGAGAAAGCCCACGGGCCGCACCCCGTGGGCTTTCTCAGCTTTCCTGCCTCTTCAGGGCGGCCTCGACCGCCGCCGCGCCGACCAGCGGCGCCGCGCAGGTGAAATGCTCGCAGACGTACATCGTTACTCCGTCATTCGCCGTCTTCCCAGCCAGCAGCGGCACGACCGCGTCGGCCTGCGCGTCGCCCGCCCCCTTCAGCGCCACGACCTTGTGCGGCCGGAATCCGCTTCGGATCGCGCGCAGCACCCGCTTCGTCTCCTCGTTCGCCGGGTCGCCGACGACGGCAATCTCCTTCACCGGCCCGAGGTCGAAGTCGTAGGCGAGGAGCATTTGCCCCGCGGCCATCGGCGACGCTTCCATGATCCCGCGGAACAGGCGTAGCGTCCGCTCCGCCTTGTCGCGCAGGTCGGCCCGACCGGTGAGTGTCGCCAGCCGCAGCAGCGCTGTCACGGCCATCGCGTTGCCCGACGGCGTGGCGTTGTCGTGCGGGTCCTTGGTGCGGGCGATGAGCTGCTCGTGGTCGCGGCCGGTGTAGTAGAAGCCGCCTTCCGCCTCGTCCCAAAACTGCTCGAGCATCACCCGCGCCACGTCCAGCGCCGCCTCGATCCAGCGCGGCTCGAAGGTCGTCTCGTAGACGCTCACCAGGGCGTCGAGGAAGTAGGCGTAATCCTCCAGGTAGCCGTTGAGCTTCGGCGCCGAGCTGCAGCTCCAGGTGCGGTACAGTCGCCCATCGGACATCCGCATCGTGTGCAGGATGAAGTCGGCGGCTCGCGCCGCCACCTTCGCATACGCCGGGTCGTCCAGCGCCTGCGCCGCCTGGGCGAAGGCGGCGATCATCAGGCCGTTCCACGCGGTCAGCACCTTCTCGTCGCGCCCGGGCCAGACACGGTGGCTGCGCACCTCGAACAATCGGCCCTTCGCCTCGTTCAGCAGGCGGCGCAGCTTCGGCTCGTCGATCTTCATGAGGCGAGCGCACTGCTCGTAGGTCTTGGATCGGTGCAGGATGTTTTTCTCTTCCCAGTTGCCCTCCGGGGTGACGTCGTAGACGTAGTCGAACACGGTAGCGAGGTCGCTGCCGATCACTTCTTCGACCTCCGCCGCCGACCACACGAAGAACTTGCCCTCCTCGCCCTCGCTGTCGGCGTCCTGCGTGCTGTAGAAGGCGCCGTCGGGGCCGGTCATCTCGCGGCGGACATAGGCCAGCGTTTCCTCGACCACCTCGCGGTAGAACGGCTCCCCGGTGGCCTGGAACGCCTCCAGGTAGGCGAGGGTGAGCAGGGCGTTGTCGTAGAGCATCTTCTCGAAGTGCGGCACCAGCCAGCGCGCGTCGGTGCTGTAGCGGTGGAAGCCGCCGCCGAGCTGGTCGTACATCCCACCCATCGCCATCCGGTCGAGCGTCAATCGGACCATTTGCAGAGCGTGTTCGTCATCGAAGCGCTTCGCCACGCGCAGCAGCAGGCGCAGCTCGGTCGGGTGCGGGAACTTGGGCTGGGTACCGAAGCCGCCCTCGCGCGGGTCGAAGGCCCGGCCGAGCTGCCCGGTCACCTGGCGCAGCAGCGCCGGGTCGAGGTCGCCCGTCGCGGGTTCCAAACGCAAGAGGTCGCGCAGGTCCTGGGTGACTACCTGCGCGGACTGCTGCACCTCGTCGCGGCGGTTCTGCCACCAGTCGATGACCGAGAGCAGCACGCGGCGGAAGCTGGGCATGTGGCCGCCGTAGCGCTCGTCGGGCGGGAAGTAGGTGCCGCCGAAGAAGGGCTGAAGGTCGGGCGTGAGGAAGACCGACATGGGCCAGCCGCCGTGGCCGGTCGCGCGCTGGACGAAGGCCATGTAAATCTGGTCGAGGTCGGGGCGCTCCTCGCGGTCCACCTTGATGCTGACGAAGTGTTCGTTGAGGATGCGGCCGACCTCGGGGTCCTCGAAGCTCTCGTGCTCCATGACGTGGCACCAGTGGCACGCCGAGTAGCCGATGCTGAGGAAGATGGGCCGTTCCAGGGCGCGGGCGCGGGCCAGCGCCTCGTCGCCCCAGGAGAACCAGTCCACGGGGTTGTGGGCGTGCTGGCGGAGGTAGGGGCTGGTTTCCTGCGCGAGCCGGTTGGTGAACTGCGGCGCTTGCGACATGGCGGACTCCGGGACGGGTGTCTAATGGCGAGCGGCGCGGCGTCAGCCCGCCGGTTTCGGCTAATGGCGAGCGGCGCGGCGTCAGCCCGCCGGTTTCGGCTTCACCGGCGGGCTGACGCCGCGCCGCTCGCCATTAGTGAAACAGTTTCTAAACAGTGTAGCCGCGAGCGCTTCTCCTGAAACGCTCGCGGCTACACTATTCCGTCTTCGCTCATCAGGCGTACTCGCGATACGGCGGACGGCTGCTGCCCGGTTGCGGCAGGGGATACTTGCCGTCGGGGCCGGCGACGAGCGGGGCGGCCGACGCCAGGGTCAACTTATCGACGTTGGGGGCGAACTCGTGCGGGCTGTTGAGGATCTGGTCGTAGGTGATGGTCTGGCCGGTGTGGGCGGCCATGCGGCCCATCGCGGTCACCAGGCTGGCGCGGGCGCCGCGCTCGACCTCGTTGTACGGCTTGTTGTCGCGGATGGCGGCGATCAGGTGGTCCCACTCCAGGTCGTAGGGGTTCGGCTCGGGCCGGTCGAAGGCCCAGATCTGATCGGCCTTCTTGGCGATCGGGGGCAGGTTGTGTCCCTTGTAGAGGCGCGGCCGGGCCGGGCTGTGCGAGTTGAACGAGATGATGCCGCAGCCCTTGGTCCCGTGGACGTAGCTGGCGAAGCGCTCGCGGCAGCCGAACATGGTCCGGCCCTCGAGTTGCAGCTTGGTGCCGTCCGCGAAGGTGTACTCGACCGAGTAGACGTCGAAGTTCTGGTCGATGGTTGGCTGGCTGCCCTTTTCCTTGGTGGTCAGGTGGTAGTGCCGGCCGCCGGAGCCCTCGGCCTGCACCGGCCAGTCGCCCTTCATCCAGCAGCACTCGTCGATGTTGTGGATGAGGAAGTCGCTGTAGCAGCCGCCGCTGGCCCACAGGAAGCCGTGGAACTGGCGGATCTGGTACTCCAGCTCGCTCATCTCCTTCGGCCGCGGCCCGACCTGGGAGCTGGCCTCGGGCCCCTTCTGCCGGTAGGCCTGCAGCAGCATGATGTCGCCGATGGCGCCCCTCTGGAGCTGCTCCAGCAGCTCGGCGCGGGCGACGCAGTGGCGGCACATCAGGCCAACGCCGACCTTCAGCCCCGCCTTGACCGACTCCTCGCCGAGCTTGAACATGCGGCGGCTGCTCGGGCCGTCCACCGCGATCGGCTTCTCCATGAAGACGTTGACGCCCTTCTGAATGGCGTAGGTGAAGTGGACCCAGCGAAAGGCCGGCGGCGTGGTCAGGATGACCACGTCCCCCTTGCGCAGGCTGTCGATGGCGGCCTTGTAGGCGTCGAAGCCGAGGAACTTGCGAGACTCGGGTACGTCCACCAGCGTGTTGAACTTGTCGCTGAGGAGGTTCTTGAGGTCCCCGTGGGAGCGGGTGAGGCGGTCCTTGAAGACGTCGGCCATGGCGACGAGCTTGATCGGGCCGCCCTTGGCGTTGACGGCGTTGATGGCGGCGCTGGTGCCGCGGCCGCCGCAGCCGACGAGGGCGACACGGATGGTGTTGTCCTCCGCGGCGTGGACGTGCGGGACGGCCACGCCGGCGAGGGCCGAGACGGCCGCGACGCTGCCGGCGGTGTGCAGGAGTTCGCGGCGCGTAACTCCCGGGGTTTGCGAGTCGGTCATGAGTAACGAGGCTCCTTGGGGTACGGGCGACGGGAGGGAGGTTGGCTTACGTTGCCGCCACTGGTTCGGTCGCCGGTCGTGGAGACGCGGGGTAGGAGGGAAGGCGGTTCTATTAGTCTATCAGGACGGAGGGCGGGCGCTAAGGATTTTTTCCGTGACAACCCGGCGGCCTCCGGCCCTATACTCCGAGGAGCCGTCGGTGGCCCGCACGCACGGCACCGCCCAGGGAGTCCCTGTCGATGAGCGAATCCGACCCAATTCCCACGCAGCCCTACGCCGCGGCCGAGCCGGTCGCCACCGGAAGCTACTCACCGTCGGGGGCCGCCGCGGCCTTGGTGCGCCTGCTCGACGAGTACCTCGCCGACCTGCAAGCCGGCCGGTCTCCCGACCGCGACCGCCTGCTGGCCGAGCATCCCGAGCTGGCCGCGGAGCTGGAACAGTGCCTGTCCGGCATCGACTTCGTCCACCGCGCCACGCAGCCGGCCGGCGAAACCCCCGTTCAGCTCGGCGATTTCCGCATCGTCCGCGAGATCGGCCGCGGCGGCATGGGCGTCGTCTACGAGGCGGAACAGATTTCCCTGCGGCGGCGCGTCGCCCTCAAGGTGCTGCGCTTCGGCGGCGTCGCCGACCCCGAGGCGATGCAGCGCTTCCGCCGCGAGGCCGAGACGGTCGCCCGGCTGCACCACACCAACGTGGTGCCCATCTTCGCCATCGGCTGCGAGCAGGGCGTCCACTACTACGCCATGCAGTACATCGAGGGCCGCAGCCTCGCCGCGGTGCTGGAGGAAACGAAGACCGGTCTCGACCCCCGCGAGATTGCCCGCCTGGCGTTGCAGGCGGCCGAGGCGCTGGCCCACGCCCACCAGCGCGGCGTCATCCACCGCGACGTCAAGCCGTCCAACCTGCTCCTCGATCAGGAGGGCGCCCTGTGGTTGACCGACTTCGGCCTGGCCCGGCGGCACGACGAGGTCACGCTGACCGTGACCGGCGTGCTCATGGGGACGCCGCGCTACATGAGCCCGGAGCAGGCGGCCGCGACGAAGCAGCCGATCGATCACCGCACCGACGTCTACAGCCTTGGGGCCACCCTCTACGAACTGGCCACCGGCCAGCCGGTTTTCAACGCCGACACCCCGCAGGGCGTCATCACACAGATCCTCAACGCGGAACCGGTCGCCCCGCGGCGGCTCAAGGGCGAGCTGCCCGGCGACCTGGAAACGATTGTGCTCAAGTGCCTGGCCAAGGAGCCGGCCCGGCGCTATCAGACGGCGCAGGAATTGGCCGACGACCTGCGGGCGCTGCTCGACGGCCGACCGATCAAGGCCCGCCGCCCGAGCCTGGTCGAGCGCCTTGTCCGCTGGAGCCGCAAGCATCGCCGCAGTGCCGCGCTGATGAGCGCGGCGGCGGGCGCGGCTGTGCTGCTCATGGTCGCGGGTTTGCTCGGCGCGGACCGGTACCAGCGCTGGCAGACCGGCTCGCTGTACCTGGCCGGCGACGCGCCCGGGCTCACCGGCGAATTGCTCGACGAGACCGGCCGCCGCGTCCAGCCGCGTTTTACGATCCCGACCGAGGAGCCGCTGACCATGCCGGCCGCCTCGTATCAGCTGCGCGTCAGCGGCCGCGGCTTCCTCGACGAGACGTTCCAGGTGCGCGTCGAGCGCGGCAAGGAACTGGCCTTCGCCGCCGGCCTCGGCGACCAGCGCCTGTGGGAGCCGATCCAGGTGGAGCGCGCCTACGAGTGCCTGCGCTTCGGTGACCGGCACGATATCCTGGCCCTGTCCCGAACGGGCCTGACACGGCTGCACGGCGGCAAGGGTGTCCCCCTCTGGACCGCGAAATTGGGCGAGAAGGACCATCCGCTGCTGGCCGGCTTCCGCTGGGACTGGGACACGCGGGGCCGGCCCAGCGGCCGCAACGAGATCGACCGCCGGCCGCGCCTCCTCCAACCGGGGCCGGACCTCGACGGCGACGGCACGCCCGACGTGGTGTGGGCCAGCCGCCGCCAGGCCGCCGTGCTGGCCCTGTCGGGCAAGACGGGCCAGGTGCTGTGGTGCTTCCAGGCGCCGCCGCCGAAAAGGCCGCCGGCGGGTCGCTTCGCCGACGAGGTCGCCAGCACCGGCATCGCCCTCGGCGTCGCCGTCCTGCCCGACGTGGACGGCGACGGCATCCCCGACTTGGTCGTGACCTTTGCCGGGCAGACGCAGGCCGATGGCCGGGTGCCGCGCTGGGTCGAGGCGCTGTCTGGCCGCACCGGCAAGTCCCTGTGGCGCCGCGACCTCGACGCCGGCTGGTTCACGCCGCCGGCCGGGGAGGGTGTACCCTTCGATGCGCTCTGGGACAACATGCTCGGCCTCGCCAGCAGCGGCGGCGGCGGCATCCAGAGCAGCTTCGACATGCTGTACGAAAAGGACTGGATGCACACCTCGGGCGGGTTGGCGGTCCCGTACCCCGCCGAGGTGGTGCGTGTCGGCGGCCGGCCCGTGGTGGTCCTGGCGGCCGGCACCCGCCTCGTCGGACTCGACCCGGCCAGCGGCGAGCCACTCTGGCCGGCGCACGACCTGGGCTTCTGGCCGCTGCGGGCGCCGCAGCTCGCCGACCTCGACGGCGACGGTAGCGGCGACGTGCTGCTGCTGGCACCCGGGAACGAGGTCGCAAAGCCGGCGAAGGACCCGAACCACGATCCCAGGGAGATCGAGCCGCCCGACTTCCGCCCGTTCCTGCCGCCGGGGCTGGCCGAGCAGGTCCACGCGAAGGGGCGCACCGACGACCGGCTGAAGCTGGTGGCCCTGGCGCTGGCGACGCGGCAGCGGCTCTGGGAGACGCCGTTCCGCGGCTACTGGGGCTGGAACTGGTTTCAGGAACCCTTCACCTGGCCGGTCGTGCAAGACCTCGACGGCGACGGCAGGCCGGAGGTCATCGTCCCGACCGGCGACTTCGAGGGCGAGACGAAGTGGAGCGGCGTGCAGGTGTGCGACGGCGCTACCGGCGAGGTGCGCTGGTTGCGGAAACTGAGCCGGTCGAGCCGATTCGGCCAGGTGCAGCAGGTCAACCGGATCACCGTCGGGACGGAGATTGGCCGCGACGGCTGTCGTTCCGTCTTCACGGCGGTCCTCGACGGCGATTTCTTCCCGCGTGATCGGCCTTACAGCAGTTTTCATGTCGCCAATTTCGACAAGGACTACGCCAACCCCGTCCTGCTGGTCGATGCCCTCTCGGGCAAGGACGGTCACGGCCTCTGGTGGGCGCGGCAGCGGCTGCCAAGCGCCGCGCTGACGACCTCGCCGAAGCCGAGCGTCGGGCCGCTGCTGTGGTGGCACGCCGGGATCGACGGCGGGCCGCAGTTGGTCGTCCCCTACGTGCCGGGCTCGCCGCAGAACGAGCGCCAGGGCCACGCGGTCTACTTCATCTCGTCGCGCACCGGCCAGGTGCTGCACGTCGGGGCCGACTATCGCGAATTGCGGGCGCTCGACCTCGACGGCGACGGCACGCCCGACCTGCTCAGTTTCCGGCCCGACCAGTCGGACGCCTACGACCAGGGCGGCAAGCTGGAGACGATCCGCGGCCGCTCCCCGGAAGCCTGGCGCCGCCTCGGCGGGTCGTGGCAGCTGGCCGGCGACCTCGACGGCGACGGCATCCCCGACCTGGTCAGCGCCCTGCGGCGGGACGAGCCGGGCCGGGAAGGGTCGCGGCCACCGGCGCGCGAGAACACCACCGACCCGGACGAGTTGGCCCGCCGCCGGCGGAGCAAGCGGGGGCAGCTGGAAAGCAAGGCGATCTCCGGGCGCGACGGCCGTGTCCTCTGGCAGCGCGAGATCCAGGACGATCAGCGACACACGCCCTGGGAAGAGACGCGGTTCACCAACCTGCACCCGCTCGCCCCCGGCGTCGATCTCGACGGCGACGGGGTCAACGACCTGCTGGTCACCGGCCAGACCAACACGATGTACTGGACCGAAGAGGGCGTTGCGCCGCTGCTGGCGGTGTCGGGCCGGACTGGTGAGAGGCTCTGGGCGGCCGACATCAGCGTGCAGGCCTGGAACGGCCCGCAAGTGCTACAGTGCCGCGACCTGGACGGCGACGGTCGGCCCGAGGTCGTCCTGGTGGGGGCCTGCGACTGGGGCTGGGAGCGAGAACCCAACGCTGGTCGCACCTCGAACGACTGGCAGTACTGGCTGGCGGTGCTGTCGGGGCGCGACGGCAAGGTGCGGTGGAAGCAACCGCTGTGCGGGCGCGACCACGCGGGGCAGCCGTCGGCCACGCCCTTCGCCTGCGTCTTCGCCGACCTGGACGGCGACGGGGTTCTCGACGTGATTATCGAGGCGGGGTCGCCGGACGCGGATGGCGAGGTGCGCGCCTTCAGCGGCAAGGACGGCACGCCTCTCTGGACGTGGGCGCCGCCGCCGCGCCTGCCGGGCGGCGGTCGCTCCGAGGGGAGCCGTGCGACGCTGGCGGTCGGCGACCTGGACGGCGACGGCCGGCCCGAGGTCGTGGTCCTGCACGCCATTGACGGCGCGGCGCCCGGAGGCCAGGCAGCGCCGCACGCCGAAGTCGTCGCCCTGGACGGCGCCACCGGCCGGCCGAAGTGGAGCTGGCGCGAGCCCATCGATTCTGACTACAACGGAACCGGCAACGGGGCGATCCGGTCGCGCGTGACGCCGCTCATCGTCAACCTGGACGGCGGGAAGCGTCGGGCGGTTTGCGTCTGGACGTATCACTACCAGACGAAGGGACAAATCATCCTTCTCGACGCCGAGGGCAAGGAGCTGCAGCGCCGGTCGGTCAAGTTCTGCCGCAACGGCGACGGCTGGAAACAATATCGCGACGACCCCCAGGACAGCTATCCTCCCTACTACGGCACGCTGTTCCGCGTCTGGGCCGTGGACCTGGACGGCGACGGGACCGACGAGCTGGTCTATTTCAGCTCCGACAAGCTGCGCGTGCTGCGTGGCGGGCTGGACCAGGTGCTGTGCGAATGGCCTCTGCCCGAGGAAGACTGCGACCTGCTGGAAATCAGTCCGCGGACGGAGCGGCATCCGCCGCTGCTGGCGGTGCGCGCCGGCAGCCGGGTCGTCTTCCTGGGCACGGCCCCCGAGAAGCCGTACTGGACCTGCACCGGATCGGGCAAGCCGCTGGCGGTGGCCTGGGCGCCCCACGGCCCGCGGGTGATCTACGACCTGGGCAACGAAGTCAGCGTCTGCCGCGTCGCCCAACCGCCCGAGGGGGGCGAGCCGGGCGGCACCCCGCCCGCCAATCCTTCGGCCGACGACGACCCGCGTTTCGTGGCCGCGCTGCCGTGGTATCCACTCGGCGACCTGCCGCCGCTGATGCCGTCCTCGCCGGTCGGCCTGGCGGCGGCGCTGCTCGGCCTCTGTGTGGCGGTGCTGATCGTGCCCGCGCTGGCGCTGGCCTGGGCGGTCCGCCGGCGGGCCTGGCTGCTCTGTCTGCTGCCGCCGCTCTGGCTCGCCCTGGTCTGGGGCGGCGCCGCCTTGCTGTTCCTGGCCCTCCTGGAAGACGAAGCGAAATGGGAGATCTACAACTGGGGCGAATGGGGCTTCGCCTGGCGCCTCGGCCGGGGCCTGCTGCTGCTGGCGCTGGCCGGCCTGCCGGTGGCCGCCTTCCTCCTCGCTGCCGTCGGGTGGTGGCGCCGGGGCCGCTGGGGTAGACTGGCGGTGCTGCTGGCTTCCGCCCCGGCCCTCGCCGCCGTGGTCGGGGTGGTGTGGTTGATCGTCCTGCCCGACGACCTGGGACCGGAGCAGCACTACTCCGGACGCGGCTGGTACGGCATCTGGCCGGCGGGGGTGTACGCGGCGGGGTTGCTGATCGTGGCCGGCTTCCTGCTGCTCTGTGCGTTCCGCCTGGGTCGTGCGACCCTGCGGCGACTGGCGGGCATCCATCGATAACCTCCGATGGTTAGCGGCGGCTCGCAGAGCCGCGCGCTCGTAGTGACCCGATTTATCGGGTGCCTCACCCCCAGAGACCGCATAAGTGCGGTCACTACGAGCGCGCGGCTCTGCGAGCCGCCGCTAAACAGGAGCGAGGCCGTCCCATGGCCGACTCGTCCGGCACCCTGGCCCGCTTGCTCGACGCCCTGCGCCGGGGTGATCCCGCCGCCCAGGCCGAGGTTCTGGCTCGCTACCAGCCGTGGTTGCGCATCCTCGCCCGCCTGCAGCTCGACCGCCGCTTCCAGGGGAAGTTCGGCGCCTCGGACGTCGTCCAGCTGACGCTGCTCGAAGCCTACCGCGCCTTCCCTCAGTTCCGCGGCACGACCGAGGCGGAACTGACGGCCTGGCTGCGGCAGGTGCTGGCCCGGGTCCTGGCCCACGAGATGCGCCGCTACCAGGGGACGCAGCAGCGCGACGTGGGGCGGGAAGTGTCGTTGGAGCAGGCGCTGGCCGAGTCGTCGCAGCGGCTGGGCGACATGCTCGCGGCCTCCGGGTCGTCGCCGAGCCAGCAGGCGGCCCGCCACGAACAGGACGTGCTGCTCGCCGAGGTGCTGGCACGACTGCCCGACGATTACCGGGAGGTGATCGTCCTGCGCAACCTGGAAGGGCTGTCGCACGAGGAGGTGGCGCGGCGCATGGGTCGTAACCCCGGCGCCGTGCGCATGCTCTGGGTGCGGGCGCTGGCCCGGCTGCGCCAGGAATTGGGAGACCTCGGCTGAGCGCTCAGAGTCCTTTGTCCCTTGTCCCTGGCCCCTCGCTATGGTAGGAAGTGGCCGGCCGCCGACTGCGAGGGACACGGGGCATGGCGTGGGTCATCGGCATCGACGAGGCGGGTTATGGGCCGAACCTGGGGCCGTTCGTGATGACCGCCGTGGCCCTGCGCGTCCCCGACGACCCGGCCGGCGCCGACCTGTGGCAGCGCCTCGCCGCCGCCGTCCGCCGCGACACTGACCCCGACGACGGCCGCCTCCTCGTCGCCGACTCGAAAGTGGTCTACTCCGCCGCCCGCGGCCTGCGCCCCCTCGAAACTGCTGTCCTTGCCGCTCATCGCCCGGAAGGCGACGGCAGCCTGGTGCTGGAACGATACGTCCAGGGACTTTACCCATCTTCATGCGCCGGGCTGCGGCGCGAGTGTTGGTACAGCGGCACCACCCCCTTGCCCGTCGCCACCGAGGCCGCGTGCTCCGCCGAGGCCCGCGGGCGCTTCGCCGAGGCCTGCCGAGGTGCCGGCGTGACGTGCGGCCTCGTCCGGGGCGTCGTGATCTGTGCGGAACAGTTCAACGCCCTGACCGCGGCGGCGGGGTCGAAAGGAGCGGTGCTGAGCCACGGCCTCGCCGAGCTGGTCCGCGAGTGCTGGCGGCTGGACGGCGACGAGCCGCTGACGTTCTTCATCGACAAGCACGGCGGACGGAACACCTACGCCGCCCTGTTGCAAGACGCCGTGCCCGAGGGAATGGTCCTCGCGCATCACGAGAGCATGGCGCGGAGCGTCTACAGCGTGGCCGGGGTGAAGCGCGCGGTGCGCTGGACGTTCCAGCCGCGGGCCGACGCCGAGCATTTTTCCGTGGCCCTGGCGTCGATGGTCAGCAAATACGTCCGCGAAGTGCTGATGGGAGAGTTCAACCGCTTTTGGCAGGGGCAGGTGCCTGGCCTCAAGCCGACGGCGGGCTACCCGGGCGATGCCCGGCGCTTTTACGAGGCGATCCGCCCCGCCGCCGAGGGCCTGGGCATCGCCGAGGCGGCGCTGTGGCGCCAGAAGTGATCGATATGCTCCCAGACTCTCTTGACACATCACTGATAGTCATGAATAATGACTGTCAGTCATGAAGAATGACTAAGAGTCATGAATAATGACCGAGAGTCATAAAACAGGGAGCCGTCTGTTCGAGTCACTGGGCCGTCATCTCTTCACCGCTCGAGTCAGTCGCGGACTGAGCCAGCGCGAATTGGCCGAGCGGTGTGGCCTGACCCAGAGCTATGTATCGCTTCTCGAGCGAGGTGCGCGATCGCCGACACTCGCTCATCTGGGGCGGTTGGCGGAAGTTCTCTCGCTTCCCCTACAGTGGTTCATCAACGGCGACCGTCGCCCGGGCGAGAACTGGCGCGATCTGCTCATTGAGTTATCCGATTTAGGAGTTGTCGATCTGCTCGTTGCCGATCCTGTCGTGCCAGGGGCGTATCGGCCGCGGGAGCAAGTGCTGGCTCTCGTGTTGAGCGGAGACCAGGTCGAGCCGCGCGTCGTGGAGGCCTTGCCGGCGGTGCTCGCCTGGAATGACTGGAACGTGCGGTTGCTGGAGGGGTACGCCAGGACCTACGACAGGCGGGTGCGCTACCGGGCCGCGTGGCTGGCGGACGTGGCACAAACGATCCATACTCACCACGGCTTTCCCGGGGGGTGCGTCAATCCGCGCACGTTGTCCGCCCTCTGGCGCCGCGCGAAGCGCCCGAGCGAGCCCGATAGCCTCGGCTACCCGGCCGATCAAGAGTCGTTGCCCCCGGTGTCCAGGCGGTGGAACATCACCTACGCGGCGGACCTGGATTCGTTCCGGCGGAGGGCGGAGCATCTGCACTCGCTCCGAACGCCTCCGCCGCGCCCCGGCGTGCCGCCGAGCATTGTGCCGCCGGGCGTGCCGCCGAGCATTGTGCCGCCGGGCGTGCCGCCGAGCATTGTGCCCCCCGCCAGCGCCCCTGGGGAGCATCTGCACACGCTCCGAACACCACCGCGCGATCAGACGGAGTCCTCGACGTGAATGACATATTCCATAGCTTCCTGGCACGGCTGGACGAAACTCTGAGCGAGGTCGCACAGCAGGACGAGCACCTCGACTTATATCAACTCGGGGGCGCGGCGCTGATCATGCATTACAACATGCAGCGCTTGACTCGCGATTTCGACGTCGTGATGATGCGGACGCCGCTAGAGGCCCGGGCCGTTGAGTTGTTCGGCAAGGGGAGTGACGCCGCAGCGGCGCTCGGGGTCTATCTCGAACTGGTACCGCAGGGGGCGCCGCCACTTCCGCAATGGTTTAACAAGCGGTCCGTCGCGGTGCCGGGGCCGTGGAAGGTGCTGCGATTGTGGTATCCTCAGCCGCCTGACCTGGCCGCCACCAAGCTCAAGTGTTACCGCTCCCAGGACCGGGAAGATTTGAAGTTCCTGTGCGACCAGAGGCTGGTGACGGCGGCATCATTGCGGGAGTCACTGGAGTCGGCCTTCTTCTGGGTTCTCGAGAAGGATGGTGATCCAGACCGGGAACGGGCTTTCGCCAATTTGGCGAAGGTGATTGACTACCTGGAAGGGCGCAGCCGCAACATCTAACCGCCCGGCCCGTAGAACGGTTCCGCCGCTAGTCCTGTCCGCTGCCGCACCAGATCGACAATGGCGTCCACCTCCGCGTTGCTCAGCGAATCCACGAAGGTTTCCGCCGGCACCCGCGCCACGGTGTAGACCTGCACCAGCTGGATCCTACCGCCGGCCTGCAGGACCTCGTTGAGCCGCTCGCAGAACGCTTCCAACTCCGCCGCCGGCGGCGGATTGCCGTGCAGCCGCAAGAACAGCGCCTGAATGACGATCGGCCGTATCCGTGCCGCCTCGGCGATGTTGTCAAGGACTCGCCGCAGCGGGATCGTCGTACGGTCGATTTGCTGGTAATACGCCTGCGTCCCCGCTTCGAGCTTGGCCCAGATTTCGCCGTTGTTGGCGTCGAGCACGGCCAGCGCCTCGCGCACCGGCGGCCGGTGGAACATGGTGGCGTTGGTGATCAGGACCAATTTCACCTCGTCGAGGCCACGGCGGCGCTTCAGCTCCGCGACGGCCCGCACGATCTCCAGGAAGCGCGGGCAAGTGGTCGGCTCGCCGTCGCCGGAGAAGGCGACGTCGTTGAGGCGGCGCAGCGCCGGCGGCGTCTGCCGGAAGCGCTCGTGCTCGAACAGCCGCCCGGTCGTCACCAGGTCGAGCATCTCGTCGAGTTCGTCGAGGAGGCGCACCTCGTCCACATCGCGCACCACGGGCGGCGTCTTGCGCTCCACCTGGCAGTAGACGCAATCGAAGTTGCAGACCTTGTCCGGGTTGAGGTTGACGCCGATGCTGACGCCCTTCGACCGCCGCGACACGACGGCGTAGACGTAGCGATTCTCGGCGAAGTTGCGCCGGTGATCGCGGTGGACAAAAAGTGTTGGCATGGGGACATCCTCGTTGAGCGGCCGCCAGCGATTTATCGATTCGCGAAACGATGAATCCGCGCCGCACCGAGGGCGGCCGCTAAACGACCTCAACCTGGCTCTGCTCGTCCAGGGTGATGCTCGACAGCTCGCCGTTGTCTTTGGTGAAATGCAGGGCGATCACGACGATGTCGTCCTCCGGAACGCGGTCGGTGGCCAGGCCGGTGGCGAGGTAGTTCAGGCCGCGAAAGGTGCCGGTCACCACGGCGGGCCACGACTTGCGGCCGACGCGGACCGTCTGCGTGATCTTGATGCGCTGCCCCGGCTTCAGGCCGCGGAGCAGCGCGGTCATCGCCGGCGGGACGGCCCACGTCGCTGAGGGCAGCTCCTGGGCCGCCCGCTCCTCGGCGGCCCGGGCGGCGCCCGCGACGTCCACCGGGCGGCGGGCCGCGGAAGGGACGTAAGGCGTCAGGCTCTCTCTCATAGCACGTCTCCCTGCCCCGGGGTGCCGCGGACCAGCGCGATGCGGCCGGTGCGGGCCAATTCCACGATGCCGTAAGGACGCATCAGCTCGATGAACGCCTCGATCTTCTGCTCCTGGCCGGAGATCTCGATCATCATCGTCGTCGGGCCGATGTCCACCACCCGGCCGCGGAACATCTCCACCAGCAGGGCGATCTCGGTGCGCTGGTGCGGGTTCGAGTTCACCTTGATCAGCATCAGGTCGCGCTCGACGTAGTCCTCGGTGCTGATGTCGAGGACCTTGACGACGGTGATGATCTTGCCGAGCTGCTTGCGGACCTGCTCCAGCTCGGCGTCGTCGCCGTGGACGACGAAGGTGATGCGCGAAAGCTCCGGCTTCTCGGTCTCGCCGACCGCGAGGCTGTCGATGTTGAAGCCGCGCGAGGCCAGCATGCCCGAAATGTGAGCCAGGACCCCGGGCTGGTTCATCACTAGCGCCGACAAGACGTGTCGCATACCCATCGACTCCTCTTTCCAGGGCACGCGCCCCGCTGTGATCTTAGGGAAGCGGCCGCGCCGCCGCAACCGGCCGCCTTGACCCCCGCCCCCGCGGCTGAAACAATGACGCGCATCACCCGGACTCGGAGGAGACGTTGTGGAAGCGAACCAGCGCGGGCGGTTTTGGCTGATCGTAATCCCGGGCGTGACGCTGGTCGTCATGCTGGTGTCGCTGCTGCTGTCGCCGGTCGGCTGCGGCGGCGGGTCGTCGCGTGTCGTCCTGTACTGCGCCCAGGATCAGGAGTTCGCCGAGGCGTCGCTGGCGGAATTCAAGCAGCGCACTGGGGTGCAGGTAGACCCGAAGTTCGACACGGAGAAGAACAAATCGGTCAGCCTCGCCATCGAGCTGTTCGCCGAGAAGGACAGGCCACGCTGCGACGTCTTCTGGAACAACGAGTTCATCCACACCATCCGCCTGCAGCGCGCGGGGATGCTCGAACCTTACGAGAGCCCGTCCGCGAAGCCGTATCCCGACAGCTGCAAGGCGCCCGACCACACCTGGTACGCCTGCCAACCGCGCCCGCGTGCTCGTCGTCAACACGAACCTGGTGAAGCCGGAGGACTGGCCGAAGAGCCTGCTCGACCTCACCAAAGCGCGCTGGAAGGGGCGCGCCGTCATGGCGAAACCGGTCTTTGGCACGTCGGCGACACAGGGCGCGTGCCTGTTCTCGGTGCTGGGCAGCGACCAGGCGAAGGAGTATTACCTGGGCCTCAAGGCGAACGGCGTGCAGATTGCGGCGGGCAACAGGGACGTGGCGCGCTCGGTCGGGCAAGGCCGAACGCCGACGGGGCAGACCGTCGTCGTCGGTATCACCGACACCGATGACGCCCTGGAAGAATTCAAGGACGGCTCGCCGGTTGCCATGATCTTCCCCGACCGCGACCGGCTCAAAGATGACAAGATGGGGACACTGTTCATCCCCAACACGCTCTGCATCATCAAGGGGGGGCCGAACCCCGACGGCGCCCGCAAGCTGGTCGATTACCTGCTCAGCCCCGAGGTCGAAACGCAGCTGGCGGAGTCGGCCAGTCATCAGATTCCGCTCAACCCGGACGTGAAAGCCAAGCTACCGTCGGAGATGGAAACCCCGGCCACGGTCAAAGCGATGGACGTGAATTTTGAAAAGGCGGCCGACGCCTGGGACGAGGCCTATGAGTTCCTCAGTCGCGAGTTCCGGGACTACTGAGCGGGTTCTTCGCGAACACCCACTCTGAAATCGGCCGCCCCTCGATGAGGTGCTCCTGCACGAAGCGCGGGATGCGCTCGGCGGTCATGCCGTGATACCACGTCCCCTCGGGGTAGACCACTATCGTCGGCCCGTGACAGCAGATGCGGAGGCAACCGACCTTCGACCGCTGCGTCACGTTCGTCAGGCCGCGCTCCTTCAGCTCCTTCTTCAGCGCCTCCCACGCCTCAAGTCCGGCTTCCGGTGTGCAGCACGACGGCCCGGTGCAGAGGAAGACGTGGCGCGCGTAGCCGCCGACGTTCAGCTTCTTCGCGGCGGCCTGGAGTTGTTCGTCGGTGTCGCTCATCGGAATCCCCCGCTCGGTCCCGATCCATTCTATCAGGCGGCCAGCTTGTGCGGGTCGGGGGCGTCGCTGAGGCGGACCTCGCCGAAGCGCTCGCCGCCCGAGTCGTAGAAGAGGATGCGGTCTTCTTCGCCGGCCCAGAGGGCATACGCCTTCAGCAGGCGCGGCCCCTGGACCTGGAAGAACAAGCCGCACGGTCGCCCGCGGCGGAGCACCAGCCCCTCGTACAACGGCGTCTGGCCGGGGTCGAGGTGGTCGTGGGCGCACAAGGCCAGGTGAACGTGGCGGCGCAATTCGTCCAGGGTCGGCAGTGATGCGACGGCGTCCATGCGGGGAAGGTTGGTGTGGGCCAAGGCGAGGCGGGATGGCTGGGGAAGGCCACGCCGGGCTACCCCGCCCTTCTATATCGGCCGCAGACTGCCGGGAATGCATCTTCTCGGCGGTTTCCGCAGCCCTCCTGAACCAACGCTCACCACGCGGACAGCTGCCGCAGCGCCTCGTAGAGGACGATGCCGACGGCGGTGGCCAGGTTGAGGCTGCGCACCTTGCCGGCTGGCATGGGGATGACAAACGTGTGCTCGGCGTGCCGCGCCAGGATTTCCGGCGGCAGGCCGTGGGTTTCGCCGCCGAAGAGGAGGCAGTCGCCGTCCTGGTAGCGGACAGCGGTGTAAGGCATCGTCGCCCGGGCGCTGAAGCAGAAGAGCCGGGCGTCGCCGAGGACCGCCGCGAAGTCGGCGAAGGTGACGTGACGGCGGACATCGACGAGCGGCCAGTAGTCGAGGCCGGCGCGGCGCAAAGCGCGGTCGTCGATGCGGAAGCCGAGGCGGCCGATCAGGTGCAGGGCGGCACCGGTGGCGGCGCAGAGGCGCGCGACGTTGCCGGTGTTGGGCGGAATTTCCGGCTCCCACAGCGCGACGTGCAACATTGGTGCGACCCTCACGCCGCTTGCGGCTTAGCGCCGAACGCTAAGCCGCAAGCGGCTATTCACTCAAGTCCGAGCGACTTCCGGGACGAAACGACAGCGGGGCCGTGTTGTCCCGCGCTGCCCCACGCACCCTCGTTGTCGCACCCGGGAGTCTGCCATGTCCGACCGCCGCCTCCGCATCGACCTGGCCGCGTTCGCCCTCCTCGCGGCCGGGCTCCTCGTCGCCCTGTGCGTCCTTGGCCACGAAGCCCCCGCCGGCGGCCCTATTCACCCGCGGCCCGAGCCGAGCAACCTCCTCGGCCCGCCGGGGGCGTGGCTGGCCCAGTCTCTCTACGAGGCGCTGGGCGTGGCCGTCTACCTGCTGCTGGCGAGCTGGTTCGTGCTCGTCGTCCTGCTGTTCCTGCGCCGCACCTGGCTGCGCTGGGCGCTGCGGCTGGTCGGCTCGCTCATCCTGCTCCCCGCCGGCGCCATCCTCGCCGACCTGGCCGGCACCTACTGGCCGGAATTGCCCCTTCCCGAGCGCGGCGGCACACTCGGCGCCTGGCTGAGCCTGCTCCTGCGCGAGAGCCTCGCCCCCCTGGCACGATACCTCATCATTGGCGGGGCCATCCTCGCCGGGCTCGCGCTCACCCTCGACTTCGCGATGGCGCATTCGCTGCGGTCGGCGTGGCGCGTACTGCGCTGGCACCTGTCCGGGCTGCGCCGCGCGGTCCGTTGGTGGCGCGGCCGGGAACAGCCGGCCTACCCGGACTCCGCCGAGGCCGTCGTGGCCGTGCGGGCGGAGGAACCGGCCGTCGCCCCGGCGCCCGCCGCGCCGCCCGGGGACGGCGCCATCCCGATCCACCATCACGACCAGGCGGCGCTGCCGTCCAACCCGGAGATCGATCTGCGGGCCGTGGCACACGCGCCGGCCCAGTCCGACGCCGACCGCTTCGCCGACTACCAGCTGCCGGCGTTGACACTGCTCGAAGAGCCGGCGCCGTTCCCGCACGACCAGCACGACCAGCACCTGCGCGACACCGCCGCCCTCTTGGAGAAGACGTTCAAGGACTTCAGCCTGAACGTGCGCGTCGTCGGCATCAACACCGGGCCGGTCATCACGCAGTACGAGGTCGCCCTGGAAACCGGCCTGCGCGTCAACAAGGTGACCGGCCTCGGCGACGACCTGGCCCTGAACCTGCGGGTGCCGAGCGTGCGCATCGTGGCGCCGATCCCCGGCAAGAACACCGTCGGCATCGAGGTGCCCAACGAGCACCGGGCCACGGTGCGCCTCAAGGAGGTGCTGCTGGCCGGCGCCAAGCGGTCGGCGAAAATGCGCGTGCCGTTGTACCTCGGCAAGGACACCGAGGGCCGGCCACTGGTCTACGACCTCGCCGAGATGCCGCACCTGCTCATCGCCGGCCGTACCGGCACCGGCAAGTCGGTCTGCCTCAACTCGATCATCCTGAGCATGCTCATGACGCGCCGGCCCGACGAGGTGAAGATGATTATGATCGATCCGAAACGGGTCGAGTTGAGCGACTACGCCCGGCTGCCGCACCTGATGCACCCCATCGTCACCGACATGAAGAAGGCCGAGGTCATTCTGTCGTGGGCGGTGGACAAGATGGAAGAGCGCTACGACCTGCTGGCGCGGGTGCGCGTCCGCAACATCGCCGGCTACAACGAGCTGGCCCCCGAGGATCGCTTCCGCCGCCTGGGCGAGATGACCGAGGAGGAGCGCGAGCACGTCCCGGAGCACATGCCGTACATCGTCATCTTCGTGGACGAGTTGAGCGACCTGCTGATGCAGATGAAGAAGGAGGTCGAGGGACACATCATCCGCCTGGCGCAGAAGTCGCGGGCGGCCGGGATTCACCTGGTCCTGGCGACGCAGAAGCCGACGGTGGACGTCATTACCGGACTGATCAAGTCGAACCTGCCGGCGCGCATCTGCTTCCAGGTGTCGAGCCGCTCCGACAGCCGCGTGGTGCTCGACGAGATGGGGGCCGACAAGCTGCTCGGCAAGGGCGACATGCTCTTCCTGCAGCCGGGCACCAGCACCCTCGTCCGCGCCCAGGGCACTTACCTCGATGATAAGGAGATCGAGAAAGTTGTCGGCACCCTGGAAGGCGAGCCGTGCTACGCCGAGGAGCTGATCCGTTTGAAGGCCGACGGCGGCGACGGGGAAGGGGGCACGCTCGGGGCGCTGCACTCGCGCGACGACGACCTGTACGAGACGGCGATCGATGTCGTGGTGCGCGAGGGGCGCGGCAGCGTGTCGCTGCTGCAGCGCGTGCTCGGCATCGGCTACGGCCGTGCCGCCCGCCTGATCGATTACATGGCCGAGGATGGCATCGTCGGGAGCTACAACGGCAGCAACGCCCGCGAAGTGTTGTTCACGCCCGCGCAGTGGGACGAATTGAAGGCGGGGCAGCGCTGACAGCCCTGCTACGGCAGCCCCAGCACCGTCTTCAGGCAGTCCTCGATCTGCCGCATCGTCGCGCCCGACAGCACGCCGACCGTCCGCAGGATGAGAGTCTGGTCCCGCGTCAGGATGTCCTTGCATGAGGCATAGCACACCTTGCTCAGGCCCGACGCCGTCTCCGCCGCTGGATCGATCTGGACCTCCGTGCCGGGGATGCCGAAGCGATTGCTGGTAATTTTCACGAGGACCGTGTCGTCGATGAGGCCGTTGAGGAAATCCGCCTGTACGACGACGGCCGGGCGCACCTTCGAGCCCGTAAGGTCGCTGAAGTGCCAGTCAAGTTCGACGACGTCTCCTCTTCTCATAGATCTTTCCGGATGAGATCGTCGTCGGCCGGGTCGTCCCAGCCGCGGCCGTAGGGCTTGAGGGTTCTGCGCAAGAGTTCGTAAATCTCCCGGCGGATGAGAAGGTATTCCTGCCCCGTCCGGGGATCGACCGCGACGGGCGGCTGGGGCTGTCCGTCGAGGGACTGCAACTGGTCTCCTGTGAGTTCAATCACGGCGTTTCTCCTTACTCGCGCATCCTATCCGTCCGTCACGCGCCGCTCAATACACCGGCGGACTCTCGCGCACCAGCATGTTTGCGGTCGCCAGCGACTCCAGCGTGCCGGCGTCGGTCCAGTACCCCTGCAACATACTGTAGCCGAGCCGCCCCTGCTCCAGGTAGCGCGAATTGACCGTCGTGATCTCCAACTCGCCGCGTTTGCTCGGCTTGAGTGTCTTGATGATGTCGAACACGTCCGGCGGGTAGACGTAGATGCCGGCGACGGCGAAGTCGCTCTTGGGCTCCGGCGGTTTTTCCTCGATGCCGACGATGCGTTCGCCCTGCAGTTCGGCGACGCCGTAGCGCTTGGGGTCGTGGACGCGCTTGAGGGCCACCCAGGCCCAGTCGGGCTTCCGGGCCGCCTCGGCGAGCATCGGGCCGAGGGGGTCGTGGAAGATGTTGTCGCCCAGGATGACGGCACAGCGGGCGCCGGTGCAGAACAGCTCGGCCAGGCCCAGCGCCTGGGCGATGCCGCCGGCCTCGTCCTGCACGCGGTAGGTGAGGGTGCAGCCGTGGTCGCGGCCGGAGCCGAGCAACTCGACGAAGTCGCCCATGTGGTCGGTGCCGGACACCAGAAGGACGTCTTTGATCCCGGCGCCGGTCAGCTTGCGCAGGGGGTGGTAGACCATCGGCACCGGCCCGACGGGCAGCAGGTGCTTGTTGGTGACCTTCGTCAGCTCGCCCAGGCGCGTGCCCTTGCCGCCCGCCAACACGATGCCGCGCACCGTCATATCGACCTCCACTATCTGTTTAGACACTGTATCAAAAACCGTCTTGCCGCTTGCGGCTTCGCAATCGTTCCTGCGAAGCCGCAAGCGGCGAAGAGATTTTTCTTACGGTTTCTGAACGGGTCCAGGAATCACCACACCGGCGGCAGTCCCGGCAGCGGCTCGCGCAGGTGGCGCAGCGGCAGCAGCAGCACGGTGCCATCGGTCAGCGGGGCGAACGCCCGCCCCGTCCCGAAGCCGACCGGGGTGGCCCCCGGCCCCACGCTCGCCCGCAGCTGGTAGCCCGGCCCGCGCGCCCGTCCCGTCGCCGGGTCGAGGCTCACGAAGCGCCCCGAGACGTCGGCCACCAGCACCAGGCCGTCGGCGATTTGCGGTTGGCCGATGATCCCTTCACCGGGACTGTCGTAACTCCACAGTCGGTCGTCCTTCGCCGGGTCGAGCCATACCAGGCGCCGCCCCCCGACCACGCACCCGGCCAGGCCGCCGCGGACGAACGGCCCGGCCGTGATCGATTCCTTCAGCTCCCACTGCCGCGCCGGCTTTAGCCCTTCTCCCTCGAACAGGTACACCGTCCCCCTCTCGTCCGCGACGCACACGCGCAAGGTCGATCCGGTGGCCGTGCGCGACAGGATGACGGGCGCGCCGGCGACCTTCTCGGCGAGTTCCAGCGTCGGGTTTTCGGGATTTTTCCCCTCGGGCATAACTTCGTAGGTGTCGTCGTTGAGGAAGCGCCAGCGCGTCAGGCCGCTTCGCCCGTTTGTCGTCAGGAAGTCCTCGCCGCCGAGCCAGACGGCGTGCCCGCGTGCCGCCGTGTCGCCGCGGCTGGCGCGCCACGTCGGCCCGTCCACCGGCGCCGCCGAGCCGAGCGGCAGGCGTACCTGCCGCGTGTCCCCGTTGACCAGCGGCAAGAGGACGCGCTGCTCCCCCACCGCCGGCGTGCCGGCCAGCCGGGCGGGCAACTCGAAGGTGTATTCCGAAGCCGCGAGCTGCCCGGCCCGGTATTCGCGCACGATCAGGCGGTTGCCGGGGTCGAGGCAGGCGAACTCGTAAACCGATTGCCCGTCGGGGCCGGGGACGAACCAGATCGAGCCGGTGCTGCCCTCGGGTAACGGCTTCGCCAGGCCGCGCCCCGCGCTCTGCCACGCCCCCTCCAGGTCCGCCGGGTGCTTCGTGGGGTCGAAGAGGAACAGCCCGCCGCCCTGGTCGAGCGCGACCACCATGTCGCCCAGCCTCTGCGGGTCGCCGTGACAGACCAGGCCGAGCTGCCGCTGCCAGCGGACGCGGCCGGTCTCGGCGTCCACCGCCGTGGCCAGGCACGCCTGTCCGTTGGGCGACTGCGTCACCAGGAAGAGGGTCCGGCCGTCGTCGTCGGTCTGACTGTCGTGCAGCGGCGAGCCGAGGTCGAGCGGCTGCGCCCACGACGAGTCCGGCACCACGCGGGGCCCGGCGTTGTCCAACGTCAGGAGGTAGCGCAGCAGCCGGCCGCGAGCCAGTACCCACAAGTCATTCTCCCGGGCGAAGACCACCTGCGCCCGGCCGCGGGCCGTGCCGTGGCCGCTCAACTCGACGGTGCCCGCCTCCCTATCGGGGAGGCGCACCAGGGGGAACAGAGCGTCGTCCTTGTTGAGGACCTGGACGATGCCGAACAGCCCCATGACGCCGGCGTCGGTGACGGTGACGAGCTTTTCGGGGTCGCGATAGGGCGGAAACCACGGCCAGCCGCGCAGGCGGCGCTCCGGCATGGCCACCGGGTCGGCCCGCAGGCGCGACTCCCGGGCGGCCGGGTCGGCGGCGGGGTCCGGCGGCAGCAGGCGGAAGGTGCGCAGTAGCGTGGCGTCAAGGCCGTGCGCCTGGCTCAGCACCAGGTAGCCCGGCACGGCGGGGTTGTCCTCCGACGGCAGCAGGATCGGCTCGCCCCGCAGCGACCCGGCCGCGTGGTCGGTGTACAGGACCGCCTCGCAGCGGCGGCTGCCCACGTCGAGCACGTAGACGCACGAGTCGTCGCCAGGGAAGAAGATCTGCTTTGTCTCGCCGAAGCGGGCGCCGCCGGCCGAGAGGGACGGCCCGAGCTTGTAACGGCCGAGCAGCTTGCCCCCGGCCACCTCGATCTCGAGGACCTCGCCGCCGAGGGTCGGGACGTAGACCCGGCGACCGACGAGCACGGGTCGGCCCAGGCTGGCGGCGCCGAGGGGGCGTTTCCAGAGCGTGTCGTTGTTGCTGACGTTGACGCCGGTCAGGGTCAGGGTGTCGGCCGACAGGACCAGCGCCAGTTCCGGTGTGCTCCCCGCCCGCGGCACGCGCAGCGGCAGGTGGGCGGTGTCGATGCCGACGCGCCGGGCCCACTGGATATCGCCGTCGCTCTGCCGCATCGCGGAGAGGACGCCGCGCGCCAGGGCGAAGACGACGCGGTCGGCGGACAGCTTGGGCCCGTCGCCCGAGGCCGCCACGACCGGTTGGACCAGCAGACCGGCCTCGACGTCCTCGCCGCGGCGCCCCGCCCCGCCCGGGTCCGCCTCGTCGGTGAAGCCGATGCTCTTGCGGTGCTTCTCGTACAGTTCCTCCTCGATCTTCTTTACTTCGGGATCCTGGTCCAGCGGCGGCTTGACCTCCGCGCGCAGGATCGCCCGCAGCTTGCGCACCGCCTCGGTGGGCGGCAGCTCCGCCAGCGCCCGCAGGCGGGCGATCAGGTCGAGGCGTTCGCGCTCCTTCCGGAGGCGATCCGCGATCTCGCCTTTGGTCTTCTCGACCACTTCGAGCAGTTCCTTGGGCGCCCAATCGGGGTGCAGCGCCCGCAGCTCGTCGAGCACCTGCTGACCGCGCTCGAAGTGCGCCTGCGCCTCGACGGCCCCCGAGTTGTCGTTAGCCGATTTGGCGGCGTCGGCGAGGAGCTTGAGGAGCGCCTCGCCGACTTCCTTGCCGTGGGCGGCGAAGAGCGGGTGGTCCTTGCGCTCCTTGAGGAAGGTACTGATGTGGTCGAACGCCCCCTCGGGGTCGGAGCGCATCGGCAGGACGAGGATGGCGCACAGGTCCCGGAAAAAGCGGTACTCGTCCTGGCGCTCGCTGTCCGGATACTTCTCGACGAGCTTGGCGTACTGGCCGATGGCTCGGTCGAATTGTCCCTCCGCGAACGAATGTTCGGCGGCCTCGCGGTCGCGGTCTTCGCTCTCTCCCAGGAAGTACACGGCGAAGCCGATCCCGCCGCCGAGGACGAGGACGACGGAGGCCAGGATGGCGACGATCCCCCAGAAGTGGCGGCGCTTCTTCGCCCGCGCCGCCTGGGCGGCCGCTTCCTCCAGCGAGGTTCGGGGGCGCTGGTCGGCGGCAGCGGCGCCGCCCCGGACCGGGGGAGCGTCCCAGCCGCCGGGGGGCAACTCGACCGGCTCAGCCGAGGAGCGAGGCGCTTGACCCCGGGAGTCCTCGGCGGCCCGCGCCGCCAGTTGCTTCGGCAGTGGGGTGTGTTGCGGAGTCGAGGCGGGCGCCGGCGCCGGGGGGGGCACCGCGACCGCGCCGCGCGCACGGACGGGGGGCGGCGCGACCGGCCTGGCCACCGGCTCGGCGGCGGCGGCGGCGCCGTCGCGAGGCCGCGCCGGTGGCGGGGTCTTGCGCCAGTCGGGAGGCCCCGCTGCCGGAGAAGGCGCCGGCACCTGAGTCTCCGCAGCCGCGCCTTCTCCCGCCGACGTGCCCACGGGAGGGGGGCCCCCTCGCCAGGTCGCGTCCTGGGGCCTTTCCCCCTGTGGCGGCGACGCGACTTCCGCGCCGAGGACCGGCACCATTTCGCCGACCTGGCCGGTCTTCTGCGACGGCGGCGGCGAGGGCAGCGCTACCCCCTCGATGACCGGCTCCGGGGGCGGCGCCGCCTCGCGCACCTCGAACACCTCGCGGCAGTTGGCGTTGGGGCAGCGCATCTGGCGGCCGCGGAGAGCGGCGTCAACATGCCAGCGCGACTCGCAGATCGGACAGACAATGGTGATGAGCACGGCAGCGTCCCGCCGAGGGTCGGAGATCGGAGGGCGTCAGAGGCTGTATTATACGCGCTGCGGGCTCGCCGCGAAACAGGGATGTCAACGAACGCTTCTGCGAAGCGTCGCTGAACGAAGTCGTTCATCGTCCCGCTCTTTTTCATCGACGGGCCACCCCCACGGCCGCTAGAATCGCCGCTCACACACGACGCGAGGGGAAGCCAGGCCAGGCGGCGCTGGCCGAAGCCGTTTTTCGCCCGGGGGACTGGGATGGCGCAATACTTGATAAAAGACGTATTGGACCTGATGTTGCTGGACGCGGGCACCGGGAAGCACGCGGTGGCCGTGGCCCGCTGTAACCACGACCTGGCGCTCGCCGAGGTTCCCTTTCAGCCGGGCGCGAGCGGCGCGCCGTCCCTGCGCGAACTGACGGACTTCCTCCCCCGCATCCGGCGCGGGCTGATTTCCGCCCTGGACCGGCCCCGGCCCGCAGAATTGCACGAGTACGGGACCAAACTGTTTCGCTTCCTGATTCGGGGCGAACTTGCTGAACTGTACGCGCGCCTCCCAGATGCCCACGTGCGCATTCAGATCGTCAGCAACCACCCGGACCTCATGCAACTCCCCTGGGAATACCTGCAAGAGCCCAGGCAATCGCCCGGCCCGCGCCTCAAGCGCTCCTTCGTGCGGGTCGTGCGGACGGTGGGCCATACGCCGTCGCCAGCCCTGCACCTGCAGGACCGGGTCACGGTCCTCTTCGTCGCCGCCAGCCCCAAGGGCAAGGAGGCCATCCCCTGGCCCGAGCTAGCGGAGTACATTGAAGGCCAGTTCCGCCAGCGACTCCCGGGCCGGTTCCTGCTCCGGGTGGTCCCGAATGTGGACGACGGCGCGCTCGTGGACGCGCTGGACGCTCGTCCCCGGCCCGACATCTTCCATTTCTACGGCCACGGCGACGTCTCAGGCGGCCGGGGCCGGCTGCTGCTCGTCAACCCGAAGACCGGGCAGCCCTCCCCCCTCGAAGCTGAGGCTTTGATCGGCCTGCTGCGGGACCGAGAGATCCGGCTGGCTCTGCTCACGGCCTGCGACACGGCGGCCGGCGACTTCAGCGACGACTTCAGCGTCCTTGCCGCAGGGCTCGTCCACGAGGGCGTTGGGGCGGTCGTAGCGAATCAGTTCGCCGTACCAATTCTTTCGGTGGCGGCGTTTGTCGGGACGCTGTACAATCAATTACTTGAGACCGGCGACATCGACCTGGCGGTGAGCGCGGGTCGGCTCAAGCTGTGGGGTTCCCCTCTGGGCGATGCCCGCCAGGCCAATCTGGAGTGGGGCGTTCCCGTCCTGTACCGGCACTTCGCCCGGCCAGACCTTTACCTCTCGGGAGTGACCTAACCCATGGCTGCCTCACGGTACACGCTGGTGCATCAGCCGGAGTCGGCGGGGGCCGAGCAGGATCGGCTCTTCCGGGTGCAGATGGGGCAGCCGTACCTGGCCAGGTCGCTGCGCGGGCTGCGGCCCGACCTGCGGCGGACCTTCCTCAACGCCGCCTTCCCGCCGGTGGACGACAACGGCCAATTCTCCGCCACCCTCAACGCACTCGCCACGATGCTGGCACGATTGCCGGAGGAAGTGGCGCCGGTGACCGTGGGCGTTTGGGACATCGAGGCCTACGTACCGCGCCGCGCCTGCATGATCGAAACGCTCAATGCGGGGCAGCCCGTCTTCGTCTTCTTTGATGTGTATGCCGCCGTACCTGCGGGGCTGGTAACGCCCCCCGAGCGTGACCGCACCTGGGTCCGCAAGAAGCTGCGCGAGCGCGACAGGCACCTTCCGAAGGACGGGCCGACGCCAAGGCCCTCCCGGCGAGTCGCCGAGAAGCTGTACAAGCGCGACAAGCGCCACGCCGCGGCAGAGGCCCAGGAGATCGCTCCGAACCTGATCGCCGACGACTTTTATGGGCGTGCCGAAGTCGTCCGCAAGGACCTGGGGATCGATTACCTGGTCGGGGTCACGGCAGAAGCGATCGCAGGCGAGGACGAGGATGGCGGCATCTTCTTCGACTACTTCTCCACCTGGGACGGCAAGATCATCCTGGTTTCAACATACCAAATGCGCGAGTTCGCCCAGACGGCGGGCCGGCCCTTCGAGGTCGCTGTGGCCATCTTGATTATCGCACAGTTGCTGGTCACAATGAACCCGCGTCTGGAGTACCACGACCCGGACAACGGCACGCTCTTCGACTTCAACCGGGTGCGGCAGAACTGTATCCCCGTGCTGCGATACCCCACGATCGATCCCGCCGATCTGAAGAAGATCGCCCCCCGGCATCGTGCGGCGGTGGAGAAGCTCATGGCAGTTCTACAGATGTACGGGAGCGCCACGACATGACCGACATCGTCGTCCTGGTCCCGGGAATCATGGGCTCGACTCTCGCCCTGAACGGGACAATCATCTGGCCCGGCACCCCCACGGAATACCTGTTTAACTCGTACCCCCACTTCACCGAACTGCTGGCCGATCACCTGGAGCCGAAGGACGTTATCCGGTCGGTGTCCATCCGCGACGTGTACGGGTCCCTGCTCGTCGGGCTGCGCGACTGTGGATTCGACGAAGGGCTAAAGCCGCCCACCCTGTATTGTTGCCCTTACGACTGGCGGAAGAGCAACGCGCTGGCGGCCGAACGACTGGCCGGCCTCGTGACCCAGGCAGTGAAGGAGCATGGCAACGAGGTGCGTATCACCTTGATCGCCCACAGCATGGGCGGGTTAGTCGCCCGCTACTACCTGGAGTCGGACGAGTTTAAAGGTAAGGACGGCTTCGACAAGGTTGTCCGCCTCATCACGCTGGCGACGCCTCACCGGGGGGCGCCTGTGGCCCTGCCCGCCGTCCTCGGCCTTGAGAAGCGGGTGTGGCTGGACGCGCCGCAGGTGCAGCGCTTGGCCAACGACGATCGCTTCCCGTCGCTCTACGAACTGCTCCCGCCGCGCGACGAGCCGTTCGTCTGGCGCAGTTCGGCCGAGGGCGAGCACGAACCCATCGACATCCACGACGACACGATTGCGGATCGGCTGCGCCTGAACAAGAACAACCTGAAGAAGGCCCGAGAGTTTCACGAGCGGCTGGACCTCAGGCGGCGGCCGAACCACGTGCGCTACTTCGCTTTCGGAGGGACGGCCCACGTTACCGTCAGCGCGGTGACGCTGCTGTCGCGCGACGGGGGGTTCGAGCCGCAAAGGGTCGATCCCGCGAAATCGGGCGACGAGACGGTCCCCATCTGGAGCGCCCCGCTGCCGGGCCACCAAGGGCTGCCGGTCGGCGGCCCCCACGCCCACGACGTGCTGTTCCGTGACGGGAACCTCCGCCGCACTCTCGCCGTCTTGCTCGGCAAGAAGGGGGTGCTGGCGGGGGAGGCGGAGGGGGTCGAGGTCGCGCTCCGCGAGCATGTCGTCCACCCGTCGCAGCTGGTCCCCGTCGTGCTTCGCCTGCCCCCCGCCTCCGCCCCGGGCGCGCGGACAGGCCGTCTGGGCTTCGAGCGCGCCAGCTTCGACGACAAGGCGCAATTGCAGGGCTACACCCGCTACGGGGCGACCTCCCCGATCCGCCTGACCAGCCAGGCCGGCGCGGAGGACACCCTGAGCGTCACCGTGGAAGCTCCGGATATCAAAGGGGCGTATCGCGTGGCGTTCTTCTGGGGCCAGGACGAACCGCCGGCCGGTCAACCCGAACCGCCGGCGGGCCAGGACGAGTTGTTCGTGCAGCAGCCGGCGCCGGTGTCACCCGCGTAGGCCCACCTGTTGCATCAAGCGGTCCGTTTGCTCGTACGCCTCGCGCACCCAGTCCACGATTTTGTCCGGCTGCGGCGAATACTCCAGCTCGATGCTCAGCGCCCCGTCGATGCCCAGGGCCTTGATCTCGCGCAGGTAGGGCACGAAGTCCACCACGCCGCGGCCCGGCGGCAGGTCGCCGTGGACCTTACCGTCGCAGTCGCTCAGGTGGACGTGGATGGCCCGGCCCTTCAGCCGCCGCAATTCCTCGGGGCCGGTGTGCGACAGGCACAGGTGCGACACGTCGATGTTCGCCGCCACCGCGGGATGATTGACCTCGTCGAGAAAGCGGCTCATCGTGTCCACGTTATTGACCAGGGAGAGCTGGAACGGCTCCAGTTCCAGGGCGATTTGCAGTCCCAGGTCGGCGGCGTACTGGCCCAGTTCGCGGACGTTGCGGGCCCCGGTCTGCCACTGCTCGGCCGGCGGGATGACCTGCTTCTCCCAGATGTACTCGCCGAGGACGAGCAGGACGTTCTTCGCCTCGTACTCGAAGGCCAGGTCGAGGTAGGCTTTGCAGCGCTGCAGGTGGAAGCGCTGCACGCTGGGGTTGAAGTCGATCAGGCCGACGGCGACGCAGGCGATGCTGACGATGGGCAGCCCCGCCCGGTCGCACTCGCGCTTGATGAGGCGGCGCTCCCGGGGGCCCAGGTCGAGCGGGTCGGCGAAAATGTCGATGGTGTCGAAGCCGATTTCCTTGGTCATGCGGATGCCGAAGGCGGTGTCGCGGCCGGCCTGCGCCCACGCCGAGTTGATGAGACCAAGTTTCATGGGGAACCTCTCCTTGCTTGTCGTTTCGCGCCCGCGTCAGATTACGCCAGCGCGAAACGACAAGCAAGCGGCGGCGGGTCTGATCTTTCCCCGGCGCCGGGGGCTGCTCATAATAGCGAAGTTGCGACGCGACCTGCCAGGAGGGTTCCCCGAGTGCCCGACCCGAACATGCTTTGGCGCTTCCTCGTTGCCTTCGGGCTGTTGGTGTTCGGCGGCATCGGCCTGCCCCCCATCCCCGAGGAAGGGGTGGTCGTGGGGGCGGGCGCCTGGGTCGCCAGCAGCTCGGAGTTTGGGCCGCTCCGCTGGCTGATCCTGCCAGTGTGCATCGCCGGCATCCTCTGCAGCGACATGCTCCTGTACGGCATCGGCCACCACTGGGGCGCCCGCCTGATCGAACACCGCTGGCTGGCCCAGTTCCTGACGCCCGAGAAGCTCGAGCGGATCCAGAACAACTTCCACCGCTACGGCATCAAGATCCTGCTGTTCGTGCGCTGGATCCCCGGCATCCGCAGCCCGCTGTTCCTGACGGCGGGCACGATGCGGCTGCCGGTGCTGCGCTTCCTCGTCGCCGACGCCATCGCCGCCGCCGCCGGGCACACGCTGCTCTTCTTCCTGTCGTACTGGTTCACCGACTCCTTCAAGGACCTGTTCGACAAGGTCGAGGGCGACGTGAACCGCCTCCGCCCGCTCCTGATCCTGTTGCCGATCCTGGCGGTCGGCATCTATCTGCTCGTCCATTTCCTGCGCAAGCCGATCCCCACAGCCGACCCCAAGGAGCTGCCCATCATTGGCAGCCAGGTAGCGGCGAAGATCGACAGCATGGACGTAACTTCGCACGTGCCGAAAGAGGCATCGCCGCCCGCCGACCAGGTCACCAGCCGCAAGCCGCTCCCGTGACAGTAGTCCGTTTAGAAACTGTAACAAGAATGACTTGGCCGCTTGCGGCTTCGCAATCGTTCCTGCGAAGCCGCAAGCGGCAAGAGGGTTTTTGATACAGTTTCTAAACCGCAAGCGGCTAAACTTTCTCCAGTACCAGGCAGGTATTGCTGCCGCCGAACCCGAACGAGTTGGACACCGCTACACGCACCGGGTGCTCGCGCGCCTCGTTGGGGACGTGGCACAGGGGGCAGTCGGGGTCGGGGTCGTCGAGGTTGATCGTCGGCGGCACGGCGCGGCGCTCCATGGCCACGACGCAGGCCAGCGCCTCGACGGCGGCCGCCGCGGTCAGCAGGTGCCCCGTCATGCTCTTGGTCGAGCTGACCGGCACGCGGGACAGGGCGTCGCCGAAGACCCCTTTGAGAACATTCGCCTCCGCCACGTCGCCGACCGGGGTGCTGGTCGCGTGGGCGTTGACGTAATCGACCGACTCGGGCGCGGCGCCGGCGTCGGCCAGCGCCTGGCGCATGGCCGCTCTCGCCGGGCCCGGGTCCGGGCTCGGGATGACCATGTTGTGGGCGTCGCTGCTGGCGCCGCAGCCGGCGACGCGGCCGTAAGCCCGGGCCGAGCGCTTGCGGGCGGTCGCGGCCGGCTCCAGGACGAACAGGGCGCCGCCCTCGCCCATGACGAAACCGTCACGGCCTTTGTCGAAGGGGCGCGAGGCGGCCTCCGGGTCGCGGTTGCGCCGCGACAGGGCGCGCAGGTTGCCGAAGCCGGCCAGCGACATCGGCGTCACCGCCATGTCGCACGCCCCGGCGAGGCAGACGTCCACCCAGCCCATCTCCAACCAGCGCCGCGCCTGGGCCAGGGCGTAGTTGCCGCTGGCGCAGGCGGCCGACACGCTCACCGCCGGCCCCGACAGGCCGAGCTTGCGGCGGGCGATGCCAACGATCGACTCGGCATCCTGGGCCGGGTCGTAGACGCGCTTACCGCCGCGCAGGGCGTCGTCCTCCCACAGCACCAGCCACTCGGCGCCGATCCCCAGGACAAGGCCGACGCGCACGTCGGCCCGGCGCTCCCACCAACCGGCGTCGCGCAGGGCGGCGTTACAGCACCACAGGACCAGCTGCTCCAGCCGGTGCAGCCGTGCAAACTCCGCCGGGTCGTGGCCGGGCGGGCAAGGGACCCGATCGATCTGCCCGGCAATCTGGCTGGGGTGCTCGGACACGTCGAACCCCTCGACGCGGCGCACGCCGGATCGACCGGCGAGGAGGCCGTCGGCGATCGAGGCGTAATCCGATCCCAGGGGCGTGACCGCCCCGACGCCGGTGATCCAGACAGGAGTCTCGTGAGTCACGACAGCTTCTCCGCGCCGACTGCCACGTGTTCCGGCCCCGGCTGGCGCCGCCCGGCCGTCCCGTTGCTCCCGCTTGCCGGTTTGCGCTCCAGCTCCACCCGCCCACCCAGGGGGAGATGCCAGACCAGCGCGGTGGGGAACCCGGCCGGGTCGGCCAGGGCCCGCACCAGCGCCTCCAGGCTCAGTTGGCCGACACCCGCGTGGCCGTTGCGCCGCGGCTCTGTCGCGGCGGGAACCACGCGCAGCGACAGCCGCGGGCAGCCCGGTGCCGGCGGGACCAACGCCAGGGCGACGGCGTCGCAGACGCAGTCCGGGGTGATGACCTGACCCCTCTCGTCGGTGATGGGCTCGGGCTCCCAACCGGTGAGCACGACCCAGACGCCCGGGAGGCCGCCGCCGTCCAGCAGGGCCGTCGCCGTGAGCAGGGCGTCGGCGGCGCCGCCCGGGCCGCCGCCGCTGCCGAAGTTCGGCCCGTGGACTTTCAGGGCCTGACTGACTGTGCCCGAGAGAGCGTGCAGCGAGCGGTGCGGGATGAGGTGGGGGGAGAGGCCCCAGGCGCCCTCGGCCTTGAACTTGAGCAGGGCCCCGGCCAGTGCGGTGCGCCCCATGAAGCGCGACGCTGCCACCACGCCCCAATCGCGGAACGAGGTAGCGTCCAGGCCGCCCGCGTCCATCGCCCGCAGGACGGCGGCGATGCCGGCGACGGTCTGGTCGTCGGCGTGCTTGAGCAGGGACGTGGGCAGCGACTCGCCGCCCACCCGGCCCGGTTTCTGCCGCAGCGCCGGCAGCATGGCCGGGGTCGCCTTCACAACGCCGAGCCCGGCCACGGCACTGCCAACGGCCGCACCTCGTGGCGACCCGTCGGGGGAGTGGAAGGAGTTCAAGCGCCACGATTCCTTTCCGGCATGCAACTCCCGCGGGGCTTACTCCGTGGCGGCCACGGCCTTCCCTGGCGTCGCCGGCGCGGACAGGGCGACCGGGCAGCGTAGGGAAAGGACGTATCGCCCCGCGCAGACTAGGTACTGGAAAATCGCCCTCACTGTCAACATCGGTTCGGCGGCCCGCGCACTTGAGGGGATTTGCCGTTGTTTCCGGCCGCATTTTCTGGTCTAACTCCGCCCCAAGTCCGGCGGGTACCACACGCCGGTCCCCGCCCAGCCCCTTTAGTCGAAGGTCAGGCATGACGAATCATCCCATGCAACGGTTGGTCCAGGCGCTGCACCAGAACGGCCTCATTCGCTTCATCGAGCACTTCGCCGCGCAGTTCCCCGACACGCACATGAAGGACATGGTGACCGATGACTCGCGGCCGGACCGGACCGTCTTGATTAACGGGGTGCGCGTCGTCAACTTCGGCTCGGACAGCTTCCTCGGCCTGGACCAGGACCCGCGCGTGCAGGAGGCCGTGGTCCGCGGCACCCGGAAGTGGGGCACGCATAATGGCGCCTCGCGCGCCTTCGCCAGCGTCCGCGCCAACATCGAGGCGGAGGAGAAGCTGGCCCAGTGGCTCGGCATCGAGGCGGTCCTCATCTACCCGTCGGTGACGCTGGCCAACATGGGTGCGATCCCCGGCCTCGTCGGCAAGCCCGACCTGCTCGTGGTGGACGAGCACGCCCACAACTCCATCCAGGAGGGGGCCAAGATCGCGAAGGCCAACGGCACCAAGTTAGCGCTTTTTTCGCACTGCGACCCCGCCGACCTGGTGCGCGTGCTGAGCGCGGCCGGCTCGTACCGCGTCGCCCTGGTGGCCATCGACGGCGTCTACAGCATGAGCGGCGCCCTGCCGCCGTTGCGGGAGTTGGACGAGGTCTGCCGCGGCCACAACGCCGTCCTGTACGTCGATGACGCCCACGGCACCGGCGTCCTCGGCCACAAGGGGCGCGGCACGGTGCGCGACGCCCTCGGCGGCTACGACAACGCCCTGATCATCGGCTCGCTGTCCAAGGCGTTCTCCGCGATGGGTGGCTTCATCGGCTGCTCGGAGGAGATGAAGCGCCTGCTCAAGATGCGCTCGAACACCTATATCTTCGGCGGCCCGGTCCCGCCGCCTTACCTGGACGCCGTCTGCACCGTCTGCGACATTCTGATGTCCGACGAGTACGAATTGCTGGCGGCCCGGCTGCGGCGCAACCTGCAGCAGCTGACGCGCGGCCTGGTCGGCTTGGGGCTGGCGGTACTGGGCGGCGAGACGCCGATTGTGTCGGTCCTGGTCGGCGACGAGGCGGAGACGCTGCGCGCGGGTTCGTTCCTGTTCGAGCGCGGCTTCTACGTGCAGTCGGTCACGTTCCCGGCGGTGCCGTACCACGCCGGCGTGCTGCGCATCCAGGTGAACGCCAACCACGGCAAGGAGTCGATCGACGCGCTGATCGATGCAGTGGCGGCGCTGCATCGAAAGTGGCCGCTGCCGGGCCCCGAGCAACTGCCGAAGCAGGCGCTGGCGGCGTAGCCCTCAGCCCGGGGCGTCGGGCCCCTCCTCCTCGGGAGGGGGAGGGGGCGGCCGGAGGCTGCTGCGCACGACCCCGGCCAGGGCTCCAAGGCCGAGACCCAGCAGGGCGCCGTAGAGCACGCCCGAGAAGCCGGCGAGTTGGGCGCCGAGGCCGGCCCCACCCAGGGTGGCAACGAACACGGCCCCGATACCCCAGACGCCGGCGCGGATCAGCCCCGACGCCAGCGCCGAGAAGAGGGCGGCGCCGAGGGCCAGCAGACCGACCCCCATCGCCAGGTTCAGCAGCACTTCGCGCTGCGCCGCGCCGGCGTAACCGTAGACCACACCGAACGCCGTCCCCGCGGCCCCGAGGAACGTCACCCCGTCCACGCCGCCGACGACCAGCCCGGTCGCCACCTCGGACAACCCCCGCCCGCGCACCCTCACCAGCGCCCGCGCCGCCGCCAGGCCAAACACGCCGCCGGCCGCGCGCCCACTCGCGCGCAGGGCCGCCCCCGCCGTGGCGCCAAACACCAGGCCAAGCAGGCCAAACAGCCCCGCCCCGGCCAGGGCGCACAGGAAGATTCGCACGCGGTCGTCCATGTCGGCACTCCCGTTTAGCGGCGGGTCGTAGACCCGCGCGGGTCTGCGACCCGCCGCTAAACTATTTGCGTCGCCCCTTCCTCCCCCTTATCCTAGCGAAGGTGATACGACGCAACCCCCTGAGGGCCTCCCATGACGCGCGTGACCCCACTCCTTTTTGTTCTTCTTGTCGCAGTGCCGGCGGGCGCCGCCGACGACAAGCCCGACACCAAGCGCGGCGACGAGATGATCGACAAGTACCTCGCCAACCTGACGAAGGAGGTCAGCGGCCGCTTCCTCGACGGCGCCAAGACGCGCGACGAATGGGAAAGCCGCCGTCCGCGCCTGAAGCAGGAATACTTCGAGATGCTCGGCCTGTGGCCGCT
>Ga0116224_10000180_pt1 | contig 54802 bp, 41 predicted proteins | sample Sb_taG_9_FD_89699 | JGI IMG/M metagenome (GOLD analysis project Ga0116224, IMG submission 89699) | Peat soil microbial communities from Weissenstadt, Germany - Sb_50d_b_LC metaG | ecosystem: Environmental > Terrestrial > Soil > Wetlands > Peat | place: Germany: Weissenstadt | collected 2010-09-21 | reverse complement strand
TGCGCATCGTTGAGGCTGACATGCCGGGCCTGGCGGTGGCTTGTGAGACGTAGCGAGACGCGGGGACGACCCGATTGGCGATCTCTGGGCACGGCGGTGTCATATTCGGGATGCGCGGTGTCGACGGCACGCGGTATTGCCATTCTGTCTACGGACCGGTCGCTGACCAGCTGCGCGGAATGTGTTTCTTTGCGAAGGTTTGCGCTGAGGAGGGGAAAGCCGTTGAAGGTTGCGGGTGTAGCGGTGCCACTGGTCCCGCATCGCCGCACAGGTCGGGGCCAATGCGGCCGTCGCGATGGCGTACCAGGCGCTGGTCACGCCGTGCGGGGTGGCGGGCGGTTCGACCAGGAATCTCGCGCTGACGGGCGCGTACCAGGTGAGGGCGATGGCCGCGAAGCTGGCAGGGGCGGCGATGGCCCCGCCGAGGTCGGTGTAACGGGAGCGGTCGACGCACGCGACGGCGGCCACGGTGACCGCACACCACCCGGTGAGCTGGGCAATCATCGGGTAGCTGGCGGGCGGGTAGCCGAGGGTGTGCGCAGGGATGGTGTGGGCCACGATGCGCAGTTGCGCCCAGCAGGTCGCTGCCAGGACGGGAGCGGCCAGCACGATGTGGCCGGCCGGAGTCACCCAGGGCGGGACCGGGTGGTCTGGGTCACAGGCCGGAACGGGGCGCGGAGAACGAACGCCAGCGCCGCGACAGCGGGAAGGAAGGCAAGGCGCACGGTGCCCTGACCGAGCGGTGAATGGGACGTATCGGCGACGCGGTCATACAGAGCGGCGAGCGCCTCTTCATCACCAGTACCTCCGGTGAGGTTTCCTCTCGTCGATGGGTCTCGAGGCCGGGCTGGCGCATCGTAGACCAGCGATCGCTGGCTGGTCCGGCTGGCCTGATAGTGGCCGAGGCAGTGTGATTCAGCGCCTGCGACCGGCCCGGGCGCAGGCATCAGGCGCCCGTCGGCTCCCGGTCGGCGGCTGCGCCAGAGGTCACGTGCGCAGCCGCTGGCCGTTGCTGTCACCGGTGCCTATCCGCCGCTGCTCAAGTCCTCGACCTTTACGCCGCCGAGCTGGACGTCGAAGATGAAATGCGGGGCCGGTTCGTCGGCGCAGTAGGCGAGCGTCTGGGCCATGGTGCCAATTCCGACGAATGTCGTGCGGTCCGGGATGACCGGGTGGCGTCCGGCGCCATTGTCTGCAACCTGCCACCAGGCACCCATTCCTACCTGCGTCGGGTCGCTGGACTCGGTGATGGGGCCGCCGATCCAGGCGCGGTTGCCGCTGACGGACAGGCAGGTCACTGGGCCGCTGAAGGTGGTCTCCTGGCCGGCCTCCCAATAATCGTATCGCCAGTGACCGCGGACGGTGCCGTCGGCGAGCTTGGCCGCCGCATAGGCCAGCGGGTCCTGCTGCACGGTGACGCCGAACACGCTCGGGCCGAGTAGCACGTAAGTGTCGCCTGCTACCCGGCCGATGACATCGCTGTGGTCGTCGTGGCGCGCGTTTCCGGTCGCGGCTGAAGCCGCGCCGGCGGTTGCCATGATCGTGGCGGCGGTAAGAACCGCGACCATCCATCTCAGTTTCGACATTCCGGCACTCCCTTCGTTCGACATCTGCTGCCTGCGGCTATCACAATGAGCATCTGGCCGGCGGCTGTCTTGCACGGATCGTGGAGGTTAGGACAAACGCAACCTCGGCCCATTCCTGGAGGTGGGATGTCAGCCGCAGCTGTCCCCGTCACCTTGGGCAGCAGCTCGTCCCGCTGCGTTGACGTCGACGGTTTCCGGATCACCCGAGTGCGTTTCCCGCCGCTGCTCAGGCTGCCGCTGCACACGCATGAGCGCGCCACGGTCGCGGTCATCCTGAGCGGGTCATTTGACGGGCTGATGCGCAGCACCAGCCATCCGTGCCCGCAGGCGAGCGTCCTGACGGAGCCGCCCGGAGAACCGCATGGAAACCTGTTCGAGCGAGCAGGCGCCGACGTCCTGACGGTCCAGCCCGACCCGGCCAGGCTCGAGCTACTCGAGCCCCTCGCCGGCGTCCTCGGCGAGGTCAACCACATGCGCGATCCCGTTGTGACAGCGCTCGCCAGGCGGGTCGCGGCCGAGATGCGGGAGCCCGACGACGTGACTCCCTTCGCGGTCGAGGGGATGACCCTGGAATTGCTTGCGCTGATGGCCAGGCTGCGCACCAGGCCAGATCTCCGCGCCAGTCACCAGCCGCCTCGCTGGCTCGGCGAGGCCAGGGATCTGCTGCATGATCGTTACGACGAGCGCCTGCGGGTTGCAGATGTGGCCGGCGCGGTCGGGGTTCATCCGGTGCATCTCGCCCGGGTGTTCCGGCTCCATTACGGCATACCGGTCGGTGCTTACCTGCGGAGCCTGCGCCTGGCCTGGGCGGCCGGAATGCTCACCGACTCGCAGGAGGGCATCGCGCAGATCGCGCTGCAGGCCGGGTTCTTCGATCAGAGCCACTTCACGCGTGTGTTCAAGCGTCAGTTCGGGCTTACTCCGCTGGCCTACCGGCAGGCGGCAAGGCAATGACTGCGGACCGGGTTCACCTTCAGTCCCGGCCAGCCGCAGATCACCATCATCGCCCTGGTGGGGAAGGTAAAAGAGATCGCCGCTGACCTTCACCTGGTATGAGGTAACCTCCGGCCGCAGCAAGAGGTTGTTCAGCCGCACCCCGCCGCGCAGCAGTCCACCGTGCTGTGCGTCGGCGCCCTTGACACCGGGTGCGGTACCGACCCCGGGACATCCGTGGTGAGCGACGGCGACCGGGTCGACGTGGTGATGATGGGCGTGGGCCACCATACCGACACGTTCCATATCGTGGTAGCCGCCCCGGGCGGTCCGGTGCAGATCGCGGGCTTCAGCGCGAACGGGGGAGTCATCGAGCTCCCGACGTTCGCGCCGTGCTCCCTCGCGGGGGGCAGTGACCTGCCTGGCACGCGGTTCACCGTGACCGCAAGCGTGGCTCACGCAGGGCACGTCATCTCATCCAGGCAGGCAACGATCGTGCTGGGAGATGACATCGAGGTGCCCGGCGTGAACGTAGTCCTGGACCCAGACGTTCACCACCACGTACCCGGTGCCCAGCCACCCGCAGCCGATCATCAGGCTCTGCGCGATAGCCGAGGATTTCGCCGGCAACCAGAACATCGCACAGGCTCAATGGCAGGTCATCGCGAAGGTCACCACCGGGACGTGGACGATTCAGTACCGCGTCGATCTCACCTGCGCCGACTGCCGCGCCGCTGGTTAGTCAGCGGGCTGAGCACCCGGACGCCTGGCGAGCCGAGTCACGTCGGTCACATGTTTGGTGACACCGGTAGCCGGATGCCGGTGTCGCAGCTGATGTCGGCGCGGATGGTTGTCCCTGATCCGATGGAGACCGGTATGTGCGGGCACCTGGGAAAGACGTGCGTGGTAACCACGACAAGCACGTAGCTGCCTGGCATCACTCGAAGAACGTAATGACCGTTTTTCTCGGTCCAGGCGCTGGCCAGCACCGCTGCGCTTGGCGACCGGGCCTGGACTTCGAAATCGCCGAGTGGGTGGGGGCGACATGCGTGGTAGACCGGATCGACCGGGCACGTTGGGCCAGCCAGGATGACGCCGAAGATCACCGAAGTGGCGTTGGCCGACTGGGTGGTCGTGGCGCTGGGAGTGGCGGTGGCGGTCGGCGCAGCGGATGTGGCGGTCGGGCCAGGTGCGGTTGATCCGGCCGGCACGGTCGTGCCGGTCACGCGAGCTCCGCAGGACACGGTCGCCAGGACGACGACCGCGGGTAGCAGCCGCCGGAGGTATAGACCTGTCGAGCGCATCATCGCCATCTTCGCTTAGACGGCCGACCCGAGTATCCCGTTCCGTTAGGCCCGTGCCTCCTGCACGATCTCCAGGCCATTGCCGTCCTGATCACGGAAACCGAACATCGGGGGGACGTCTTCCCAGCGCAGCATCTCTCCGGCGTCGACGCCGTGAGCCCGCATCTCGGCGTGGAGGGCGTCGGCATGCTCGGTCGTGAACCTGATGCCTGTCTCGACGCCGGCCGGAACGCCCTCGCTGGCGACCACCAGGGCGATCGTAGTGGCCGCGCCGGCGGGTGCCACCTCGATCCAGCGCTTGCCGTCGCCCAGCGGCCAGTCGACGCGCTTCTCCAATCCCAGCGTGCCGACGTAGAACCTCAGCGCCCGATCCTGATCAGCGACCGGGACGCCCACCGTGCGCACGCCGGTAATTGCGGCACCTGCTGCCTTGTTCATCGATCTTCTCCTTGCTCGGTTGCTGCTTGCCTTGCGGACTGTTCGGGATTTCCGCAGCCACGTCATTCCGGGCGACTGTGGTGCGATGCTCAGCCGTACATCAGAGAGCCGGGCGTGGTGAGCAGCTGGCCTGTCTCCAGCCAGGTCTTCAGGCCGGACAGGATCATCGGCCAGCCGCCGTAGAGCTGGTCATTGGCTCCCTCGCGGAGCTGGTCGTGAATCACCGTCAGGCGGCACGAGTCGCCGACGGGTTCGATCTCCCAGGTGACCCTGGACGCGCCCTCGCTTTTGACGTCGTCGCCCCACAGCGCTGTCATGGTGTGGGCCAGGCGACGCGGCGGGTCGGCCTCGAGTACCTGCCCCTCGCCGAGCAGCCCTGCCTTCTGAGCCCTCATCTCCAGCCGTGATCCCGGCGTCCAGTCCGAGTGCACGGCCGCGCCGAAGTTGTACTTGGCCCTGATCTCGGGGTCAGTGATCGCCTCCCACAGGCGCTCTGGCGTGGTGCGGATGTAGATCTCAAAGACTTTCTCCATCGGACTCTCCAGTCGGTGCTTGAGGTCGCTGAGCGCCGCCGCCAGGGCTTGCGCACTTGCTCATCCATCGGTCCTGGATCAGCCAAGGGCTTCGAATACCAGGTCCACGCCTTGATAATAGGTGACCATATGGTCACCTGTCAACGCTGACGGACCAGGCCTGTCGGCGGCCGAGATCAGGCAGGAGCCGCAACGGACAGTCAGGCCCGCACGACCTGGACGCCGACAGATCGCAGTCGAGATCGCGGAGGTGTCAGGTGACTGATAGCACCGCCGGTACTGCCCGGCCAGCCCGCTCGCGCGCCAGCATGACCGCGCCAAGCGCCAGCACGAGCAGCCAAGCTCCCCAGCTCAGGTACAGCCACGGCGTCGCGCGGACGTTCGTGTCAAAGTCGCTCACGCCGCCGGCGCTATTCGCGTCAGCGATTGAGACGCTGACGGCGATCAGCCAGGACGGACTGGACAGGAGCCAGCCGGCCCACACGCCGGTACGGGCTCCTGAGTCAGCTACGAACCGCACGGCCAGGAGGATCGGCGCGGGCAAGAGCACCAGGTAAGCGGCCCCGGTGGCAGATTCCCAGCCATGCACTCCGGATCCGAACAGCGAGTAGAACGGCAGCCAGTCAGCACCGTTGAACCAGTCCAGGTGAGCTGGGATATTCACCAAGGCGAAGCAGATCCCGGCCAGGCACACGGCAGCCCCGAGCTGACTGATCCGCTGTCGGGAGCGCCCTAGGCCGCGCGCGGCGGATGCAGCCGATACGGCGGCCGCAAAGGTGGCCGCTAGCAGCACAAGCGCCGATGCCCTCTGGCTGCCGTGACTCGCCCAGCCGAAAGTCCACACGATCGCATCGAGTTCAGCGAGCGACGCGGCCGCCGCGGTCGCCGCACCGAGAAGGGCGCCTAGCCCGAACCGCCTGGACGCCGGGCGGATGGCCAGTGCTGCCGCTATCGTCACAGCTACTCCGGTGAGTGCCAGCATGAACGACCACGGCGCACCAAGCGAATACGGCGCCGCGAGCACATAAACGGGCAGCAGCAGCGCGGCCAGCAGCGAAGCCCCAGCCGACACGAGCGCTAGCCGTCGGCCGGTGTCGTGCCCAGCCGCGTCGGCTCGCGGCTGCTGCCTGCTCGCCCCTGGCCGCCCGTCAGCTTGACCGCCAGCCGGACCGATCGTCGCCGCATCGACCGGCAACGACGCTAGTTTGGCTCCCTGCGCGCCGCGTGGCTGTGTCTCGTCGGAGCTCGTCGCAGCGCGGCCACCATTGGCGGCTGCATCGGCCCGCATGCCGAGCGCCATCCCGATTGCCGTGGCAGCCCACCGGCAGGCCTCTGGCGCCAGACCGGTGCGATCCTCGAGCACCGCGGCCGCTTGTTGCACGGCCGTGGCTAGTGGCACGCCCTGATCCGCACGGTCCTTCAGCACCCTGGCCAGATCCGCGTCCGCAGCGGCCACCAGGACGCTCGCCTCCCTGGGCGCCTCCGGTACCAGATCCTTCAGCATGCTGGCCATCAGCTGGGAGTTGGACAGTCCAGCCGTGCCGTAATCCGCCTGCACGGTCCGCAGTGCAGCTGCAGCCGCCCCATCCGCGTCCCATGTCCGTCCTGCCATCGCTGTTACCGCCTCTCCAAATGCTGTTCTCCGATAGGTGATTGCGCTGCTCAGGTTCCGCCGGGCTCGATCAGACTCGACGCAGGATCAAGAAGCATCGAATCGCCGCGGAACATCGGCGTTTTGCGCACCTGGCGCTCGATCGACGCCGCCGACATGGTGTAGCCCAGGAACAGCAGGAGCGAGATGGCCTGCACGCCGATCCAGACCCACTGGTTCTGGAACGTTGTTATGGACCAGTCGTTCAGGCCGTGCAGCACTGCGGGCAGTGTCACTCCGAAAAGGATGAGCGGGATGCGCCTACGGCGGTAGTTCACGCCCATGCCGATGAAGAAACCGGAGATGCCGGCCCAGACGGCGTGCCCGAAACCGTCGACGAATACCCGCTCGGCGAAGCCCCAGACCAAGTTCAGCGGACCGATCTGATTATGCGAAAGGCTGTACAGGTAACCGCTGGTGTACCCGACGGCCTCGTTAACACCGAAGGCCAGGCCAGCGATCGTGCCGAGGAACATCCACGCGCGCACATTGAGCTTGACGTGGAACCCCATGAGCAGGATGAGCGCGGCGGCCAGGACGGGCAGCGCCTTGGTTACCTCCTCGGGATAGCCCACCCCGTATATCCAGGGAATCAGATTATGGGTGGTCGTGACATTGGCTGCGGTCTCCCACCAGATGGTGAGTGTGGGCATCAGGATCTGTACCGCGGCGATAATCCCGACTGCCACCCAGATGATCGGTGCGGTCAGCTTCCCCGGCCGGATGAGGTGCCAGAAGGCGATGGCCCACAACGGCGCGATGTACAGGCTGTAAGCCCAGCCGGGAGTCGACAACTTCGTGGCGTTGGCGAACAGGACCAGGTAGGCGGCGGGCAGTATCCCGTACACGATCACCAGCAGACGCGACCACTGGCGCCAGCCCGGGTCGCTCAGCCAGCTCTTCAGCGGGACCAGGATGTGGATCGCCGCGCCCAGACCCGACACCGGTGCCATCGCCCCGGCAGGCTGAAGCGGCTGCCGCTGCCCCGGCACCGCAGGTCTCGGGTCGGCCGGCCCGGCCGGCCTGGCCGGATCCTGAGCGGCAGCGCCAACCTGCGGTGGCGGCTGCGGCACGTGCGCAAGCCTGGCCTCATGCTCCTGCACCCGCTGGAGGTCAGGCACGCGGACCGGCTGTGGCGCAGGAGCGGCGACCGCCTGGATTAGCAGCGCCGGGCCGTCTGGCGCGGCAAGCCGGAACTCCATCGACTCGCCCACGGCTCTCCGCCTGATCGGCTGCCCGCCGATGAACGTCCGGTCCTTGCCGATGTCCTCAAAGACCCAGCCGTCAGCTGTGACGACCAGGAACGCGTGCTCACGGGACACAGTCGGGTCGCTGACGACCACGTTATTTTCTGGGCTCCGGCCTATTCGGACGATCTGCCCAGGCTGAAAGGTATAAGTCTTACCGTCAGACGTTATCCGCAGCTCGGTCATCCCGGCCACCTCCGCTCTCCCATTCCTGGCTCATTTACTTGCTCTTTTCTTGAGCCGCCGTCATTCCGGCCCGCTACCTGCGCGGTTGGCCGATCCTGCGAACGGCGATTACCGCGCCGATCAGGAACATTGCCGTCAGCGCCATGAGCAGCGCCATATCCGCGCCCCAGGCGGCTGCGGTGTGCGCGCTGAAGCTGTTGCATGCGATATGCGGGCCGCCTGCCGGGGCGCCGTTGCATCCGTCAAAAGTGAGACTGTCCAAATTCACCGTCGATGCGGCCGCGGAATAACCCCAATGCGCGGAGGACATGTAGCTCAGCTGCCGCATTCCTGGCTGGGTCACAGCGAAAAGCCCGCCGGTGAGCAGGAACTCGGCGAACAGCACCACGGGCAGGATCGTTAGCGCCTTGTCGGCATTGGATACGAAGGCGGAGATCAGCAGTCCTAGCGCCATGGCGGCAAGCCCGGTGGCTGACGCGACGACGAACAGTTCGAACGTCCCGCTGCCTGCCACCGAGCCGGCCCCGGGTCCGTCCTGGCGGGACACGCCCACCGCCACCAGCACCGCCGCCTGTACCACGGTGATCATGCCAAGCAGGAGCGCCTTGGACAGTACGTAGGCGAGCGGCGACAGGCCGACAGCGCGCTCCCTGGTCAGGATGGCCCGCTCCTTGACGATCTCCCTGATCGAGTTGGACGCGCCCAGGTAGGTGGCACCCAGCACGAGCGCGGTGATCACCTGTGCGGCGCCGCGGGATCGGGTTTGCCCGGCAGCCAGGCTGGCAGTCGGCAAGATGGCGGCCATCAGAATGCCCAGGATCGGTGCCTGCAGCAGCAGCATCGCGGCGTTGCGCCGGTCGGCGGCCACCACCCTGGACAACCTGCCGACCAGCGTTGCCAGCTGGCTCGCCCAGCCTGGGCTTGCGGTCGACCCAGCTGGCAGGCTGGCTCCAGCCCGCCGCTGATGACCATCTCGCACCGCAGTGAGCGGTGCCTGGACGTACTTGGCGTCCTGGACCGAGCCGGCGAACCTGGCCGCTAGCTGGCCCGCCGGCGCGTGATTGAGCTGGTTGAAGATCTCCTTGTGCTGCCGCGCGCCGAAGTAAGGCAGGCTCTCGGCTGGCGGCCCGAAGTAAGCGGTCTGCCCGCCCGGCGCCAGGAACAGGATCCGGTTGCACAGGTCCAGGCTCTCGATCGTGTGGGTCACGGCAACTACGGTCCGGCCGCCGTCGGCCAGGCCGCGGAGCAGTTCCATGACGGTCCACTCGTACCAGGGGTCCAGGCCGGACGTGGGTTCGTCCAGGATCAGCAGCGACGGCTTGGTCAGCAGCTCAAGTGCGATGCTGGTGCGCTTGCGCTGGCCGCCAGAAACCTTCGCCAGGTGCAGCTCCGCGCATCCGTCCAGGCCAAGTTCCCCGATAACCTCCTCGACCCGCTCATGGCGCTGCTTCAGCGTGACATCAGGCGGGAACCTGAGTTTTGATGCATAACGAAGCGCACTTCGGACCGTCAGCTGCGGATGCAGAACGTCGTCTTGCGGTACGTAACCGATCCGGTTACGCAGCTCCTGGTAATTGGCGTAAATGTCTCGCCCGTTGTACAGGACCGAGCCGCTGTCGGCAGGCCGGTACCCGCTCAGAGCCTTGATCAGCGTGGACTTCCCGGCGCCGGTCGGGCCGAGCACGGTGATGAAGTCACCGCCGTCAGCGGCGAAGCTCAGGTCCTTCAGCAGGTACTTCCCGCCGATCCGTACCGAGAGATCAAGCGCGGCGAAATTGGCCGAACCGGAGTCGATGAACTCCTCAAGGCGCCCGCCGGACATGACGAACGCGTGGTGCCCGACCGTGATGACCGCGCCATCCGATGCCTCCGCGCGACCGGTCAGCCGTTTTCCGTCCAGGTACGTCCCGTTGTGGCTGCCGAGATCGGCGATCTGACTGCGGCCGTCCGGTCTCCTCCGCACCTCGGCGTGATAACGCGATACCAGCAGGTCAGGGATGACGACATCGTTGTCAGCTGCTCGGCCGATCCTGATCCGGGTCGCCGCTATCTCATAGGCCCGGCTGAACTGGCCGAACCCGGGCCGGGATCTCTGCAGGCCGCCAAGCTGGCCAAGGTGCGGCCTGGCTGGCTCCGGCCCGGCGACGGCCGCCGGACTCGGATCGGCCGTTCGCCCACCGCCAGCCTGTCCGCCTCCGGTCTGGCGAGCCGGAGCCACGGCAAGGCGCACCTGGGTGCCGCCGGCCGCGTCTCCGATCCGCACGACGAGCGGCGCGGAGATAACATGCCGCCCCACTCGCCGCCCATCGACGAACGTGCCGTTGGCGCTGCAGTCCATGAGCACCCAGCCGGTGCCTGGCTCGGTCGCGGCGACCGCATGATGGCGCGAGGCGCCGCTGCCGTCGACCCGGAGGTCGGCGCCGGCGTCGCGGCCGATGGTCACCGGGCGGCCGGCCCGGAAGCGCCGCTCGACACCGCCAGGCAGCACCTGGGCAATCAGGTCTGGTTCCGCGTCGTTCATGGCGTGGCCTCCGCTCCGGCCAGCCGGATGGTGGCGGCCCGCCCGGCCGGCTCGAAGGTCAGCGGCCGCGCAAGCAACCGCTGACCTGGCTTCACCTGCTTGGGCTCCTCGCCCGGCGGGCTGACTGTCCACGTCTCGTCGGATTTGTTCCTGAGCAGCACGGCACCGGGGTAGCGCTGATCGGTCTCAGCGACGGCCACTACCTCGTCTGCCCGGGCTGCCAGCCTGAGATGACGCCCGGTCAGCACTGCGCCAGGGCTGAGCACGATGGCGTGCCCGAACACGGTCAGGAGCAGCGGCGGTGCAGGGATCGCGCCGCAGTTCCAGCAGGGGCTGGCCGGATCGGCCGCCGGGTCGAAGAGCAAAGCAGCGCGGCAGCCTGCACACTCCCTGATGCAGTCAGCCAGCCGGTAAAGCCCGTTGCGCAGGACACCCTCGGTCAGCCGCCCATGCAGCGTCGGATCGGTGAGTCCGGTGGTGAACGAGCGGGTGAACATCTCCCTGAAGAAGCCAGGGTAGAGCCACCACCAGTTATTCACTGGGCTGCCCTTAACCGGCCGGTTCGAGTCATCGTCAGGATCGAAGACAAAGACCGGCGACTGGCCGTAGTGCTTGAACAGCAGCTCTTCCTCAGATAGCCGCCGCCCATCGTCCCAGCTGTAGGAGGCCTCCACGGCTTCGCCGTCCAGCGGATGGCCGAAGAAGAACAGGTAGAACAGGAACAAGGCGAGCGAGTAGAGGTCAGATTCCGTCGATGGCAGCGCCTCGCGCCGCGCGACCTCCGGCGCCATGCAGCCCGGGGTACCCATGACGGTGGACGGACCGCCGTTGATCCCGACGTTGTCATTGTCGATGATGGTGACGTCGCCGGTGAGCGGGTCAACCCAGAGATTGCCGAAACTGATATCCCGGTAGCACAGCCCCGAGGTGTGCAGTGAGGCGAAAGCGTCAACCAGGTTAATGCCGATCTTGATGAGCATGCGGAAGTCCGGCGGTTCCGGTTCTTGCAGCATCTGGGCGAATGACATGAACCGCCGGTCCATCAGCGGCATGACATAGCCGAACTCGCTGTGTCCATCGCTCCGCACCAGGTCGATGGGCCAGGCGAATGCGCTGCTTGGCGGCTGCCCGGCCGCCACCAGCTTGGCCAGGCTGGTGTAAAGCAGCTGCTCGGACCGCGGGTCCTGCGAAGGGCGGTACCACTTCACCGCGAACGAGTGCCCGTTCAGCTCGGCCCGGTACACGAAGCCCTGGCCGCCTTCGCCCAGCTGCTCGCAGATCACCAGACGCTCGTCCGAGGACTGCATTCGGACGACGTCACCGGCACGCAATTCGGCCATCTCAGGGCCCCACTCGCTTGTTCGGCGCCGGCGACGGCGACGGCCGCGCAGTGGCTGTACTCTTCGGGCTGGCCGGGCCCGCTGACGTCCCGCGGGTCGGGCCCGTACTCGGTCCGTGCACTGGGGTCCTGCCGTGATGGTGTACCGGACCGGGCCGATGCGGCAGGAAGGCGAAGACGAGGACGACGATGACCACCAGCACGATTCCGGCGGCCATCATCCACCAGTAACGCAGCTCTCGGCCAGCTTTCGTGCGGCGGAACCCGCGGCCCGGCGGTTGTGCTGCGGCTGGCTTGCCATCAACCTGGGCGGCGGGGACTGTAACTCCCCGCTCAGGCAGCCCGAGCGTGCGCTTGACCAAGGTCTTGGCAGCAGACCAGTCCTGATCAGGACGAACGTCAGGCCTGCCTAGTTTCGCGGCGGAGTTGACCGCGAGGGCCACCGTGCAGTCATCGGCGCTGCCCTCGGACGACGCGCACTGCTCAGCCCAGCTTGGTACGGCGCCGCCGAGCCAGTCGAGCCCGTGCTCCAGGCCTAATCCGACCAGGTCCGCGGCCACCCGCGGCTGCCAGCGCTCGGCCGCCTGCGAGTTGCCGAATCCATCGGTCGCGACAAGTACGGCGAACAGCGGGCAGCTGACCAGGTCGACCACACCCACTCTGAATGATGCGGCGGCACCGGGCTGGCACAGGCTGGTGGTTCGTCGTCCGTCCAGGTTGCTGTCCTCGGGCACCGGTCTCAGGCACCTGCCGTCTGGCCGCACCGCCAGAATGTCCCCGTCGCCTATCTGCACGAGCACTGCGCAGCCCGCGCTGATGATGCTCAAGAGCAAGGTCGTGCCGTACGCGATCGACGACAGTGGCGAGGCGCCCGCGGAATGCTCGGTCTCGGTCTCGGTCAGCGGATGAGCAGCGATGTCAGCCGCGACCGCGGCGTCCCACCGCGCGACGATGTCCGGCACGAGCGCGCTGGCCGCGTCCGCCTTGGCGGCCGCTGGGCCGGGCGGCATCGCCGCGAGCCAGTCTGCAGTGGCGGCAAGGCCCTCGGATACGGCTAGCTGCGCCCCGCGATCGCTGCGATAGTGCGGTGCGCCTCCGTGGCCGTCGGCTACCGCGGTGACGAGCACCGGTCCGTTATGCGGCATCCCCGTGATCTTGCTGCCCACGGCATCCTGATTGGGCATACCGCTCCTGACGTGCGCGAGGCCGATGGCACTCGCGACGTAGGACCGCCACGGAAGCGACCGCGGGTCGGCGGTCGACGGTGCCCCTTCTGCCTGGGCCGCGGACATCAGCTACACCACCACGTCGCTGTCATCCGCGGGCTCGCCCTCGTCGGCTCCGGTCACGAAGCCAGGCCGGGTGACCATCAGGGTCGCGAGCTTGAGCTGATCGGCGATGTCCCCCTTGTTGCTCGCGAGCAGGATCGGAACCTGCGGATCGGCGATGAATCTGGTCAGCGCCTCCGACCTGGCATCCCGTCCGATCGCCACGGCCAGGCGCATCGCGTCACGGCCGGCCCGCAGTGACATCAGCGACTCGAGCCCGCGCTCGAATTCGGCCGGGTCGTCGGTCGGCATGCCGTCGGTAATGAGCAGCAGCACTGGGTTGAATGCCCGGCGCTCAAGCCGGTCGCTGCTCAGCACCGAGGCTGCCATCCGGAAGGCGGGCGCCATGTTCGTCCGCCCCCCCGTCACCACGGTCAGCGGGGTCCAGCGCGCGTGCGCGACGGGCAACGGCTCTGGCAGGTGCCAGCGCGGCTCCGTCGCGAACGCGATTGCCCTGACCAGCACCTGGCAGGTCGCCTGGCCGTGCTCCCAGGCGGCGAGCTGCTGCATCATCTCGGGAATGGCGAAGTTCAGCGCCTGGATCTTCCCGTCAACCTTCATCGACCCTGAGCAGTCAGCCAGGATGATCACGTGCAGCGGACGACGTGCTATGCCGCCGCCTGGCATGATCGTCTTCTGCATCGCGTTAATCGTCGTGGCGTCCACCAATGATCAGCCCTTTCCCTGCGGTCAGTGCAGCTGCCCGGCCTCGACGCTACGAGCGCGGCCGGTCCACGTGAACGTGGAAACCCACAGCCTTTGAAAGGGTTTGGGATCTGGCCCGCATGCGGACGGCGCCGTCCCTGGGCGTGAAGGTTCGCCTGGGGCTGGTCAAGGGGAGGCGAGCGCCTCAACGACCCGGTCGAACTCGAGCCCGGCCAGAACCCCGGCAGCCGTGACTTCCTCGGCTGAACCTGCCAGGTAGAGGACGAAGCAGCTCTCATCCCTCGGCACGAAGATGGCGCGGACGAAGCAGGCCTTGGCGCCCGCGCGCGCCGCCTCCGCTGCCCCGGCTCGGGCCCGACGGACGACGGCGGCCAGGGATGCGCCTCCCGGAAGGTAGAACTCCGCAAGGTAGAGCATGATGTGCAGGCTAGGCGCGGAGATGGCCGCCGGGAAACGCGGAGATCCACACTGAATGAGACCGCGTTAGGCCGACGCGGTGCGGGTGGCGGGGCCGGCCTCAGCCGTCGTGGTGCGGGCGGCGGGGCCGGCTTCAGCCGTCGTGGTGCGGGGGTGCGGCGGGCCCGGCTTCAGCCGTCGTGGTGCGGGGGAGCAGCGGGCCCGGCCTCCACCGCCGCTGCGTGCAGGCGTGCGGCGAGCTCGGTGCGTGAGCGGACACCCAGCTTGGCGTATGCCTTGGTGAGCGTGGACTCAACCGCACGGACGGTCACGAACAGCTCGGCGCCGATTTCCCGGTTGCTCAGCCCGCGGGCCACGAGCTCGACCACCCGCAGCTCGGTTGCGGTGAGCTCCTCCGGGCCCGGCGGACGTCCGCTGAGGCGGGCGAGTTCGGCGCGGGCCCGCGCTGCCCACAGCGGCGTGCCGATGTGCTCGAAGATCCCGAGTGCCTCGGACAGCGTGGCCCGGGCCGCGCCGCGCTGCTTGAGCCGCCGCTGCACCCCGCCGAGCACCAGCAGCGTGCGGCCTCGTGCCAGCGGCATCGGAGAGACCTGGCCTTGCAGCCGCAGTGCCTCGGTGAGCTCGGTCACGGCGGCATCGAGGTCCCCCCGCGCGGCGGCCAGCCCAGCCCGGCAGCGAGCTGTCATCGCTGCCGCCAGCGGGTAACGGGCGCTGGGTTCCAGCTCCGCCACGATGCGGTCAGCCTCGTCCAGCTCGCCCACCGCGACCAGCGCCTCCACCGCGTCCAGCGCGATGCTTCTCGTCGTAGGTCGGCGGACGCCTAGCTGCAGCAGCTGGCTGGCCAACGGCCCCAGTCGGGTCGCGGCGGCAGCGTAATCGCCCATGGCCAGATCGAGCGATCCGAGCAGCGCCTGGTGCAAGATGTCATACAGTCGGCTTCCGGCCCGCTGGGCCAGTTCGCTGCCACGCGCCGCGATCTCGCGGACTGCCTCGGCCTGGCCCAGGTGCAGAGCTGCCCAGCCGCACCCGTACAACAACGCACTTGTGGTGTGCGGGAGGTCAAGCTGCTCGGCGATCTCCAGCCCATCTGCGGCAAGTCGGGCGGCCTTCCTGGCCTCCCCGCTCGCGGTGGCGACCATCGAAAGCCGCAGCAGCACGTCCGCTCGCCAGTACTCGACGCCCTCGGCCTCGGCGCGAGCAAGCAAGCGTCGCAAATCCGCCTCAGCCTCCTCCAGGTGCCCAACTGAGAGGTGATACCACCCGGCCACGTGGCTAGGCGGGGTGCGCAAGACCAGGCTGCCGATCGTGTGCTCCAGCTCCAGCGCCCGCCCAAGCTGACGCTCGTCCACGTCCGCGCCGTACATCCAGCCGACTTGGAAGACCTGAGCGAGACACGAGGCGACAAGCGCGGGATCGCCAGCCCGCTCGGCATCCGCCAGTGCCTGCCGCGCCTGCGCGAGAGCGCGCACGTGATCTCCCCGAATCGACCAGATATCTGACAGCGAGAAGCGGATGTCGGCCGTGCGCTCAGCGTCATATCCCGCATCTGCCAAGGCGCGCTCCATCAGATCTGTCGCCGCCGGGTAATCGTCCTGGCGGAGCAAACCGAGCTGGCTCAACACATCTGCCCGCAGCGGGCCTGGCGCCATTAACCCCAGGAGCCGCTCAAGCGCAGCCATCGCGGCGCCCATCTCTCCGGCCAGAGCGAGCTGACGGGCGCCATCGAAGCGCCGCCGGTGCGCTTGCGCCGGATCGTCGTCCGCGGTCAGCGACGCGGCTAGCTCGAACAGCTCGGCCGCTGACGCCGGCGCGCCCCGGGCGGCGGCCGCTTGAGCGGCAGCCTCCAGCTCCGCCGCGACCGGTGCGCACGGGCCGGCCGCTGCGAGCGCCCGGTGTCTGACCTGTTCCTCGGGCCGGTCGGTGATCCGGGCGGCGATGGCGTGCAGCTCACGCAGCCGGGTCGGCGGAATCGAGCCAGCCACGGCGGAGGCGAGCAGCGGGTGGGAGAACCGCAGCCGCCCGCCGTCGTGTTCGAGGACGCCGGCGCCTACTGCGGTGTCCAGCCCTGCACCGTCCACCGCTCCGGCTGCGAGATATTGGCCAATGGGAGCGTCGGGCACGATAGCGACAAGTTGCAGCGCCTCCAGCGCGGTCAAAGGCAGCTGGCCGAGGCGCTCCTTGACCAGGCCGCTGAGCGTGTCGGGCACCGGGAGGACAGCGGTCCCGCTGATGGTGCTGCCACGGCGGGCCAGTGCGCGGCCAATCTCCAGCGCGATGAACGGGTTGCCGCCCGACTCAGCCTCGATCCGGCGCAGCACCGGGTGCGAGAACGAGACGCCCAGCCGGGAGCGCAGCAGCCGGTGCAGCGCGCCGAGACTCAGCCCGCCCACGGGCAGAAGCTCAGCCTGCAGGCGCGCTCGCCTCAGCTCCAGCGGCAGTTCCGCACCGGGTCGGCCGGTGCGCTGCGCGCAGAGCAGCCCGGCCGGTTCGCGGTCCAGACGGCGGACCGCGAACCCGACCACGGTCTCGCTCGGCGGGTCGAGCCACTGCACGTCATCGATCACCACCAGGACCGGAGCGGACCTGGCCAGTACTCCCACCGCGGCGCGGAACGCGGCCGCGATCAGCCGCGGTTCCGGCGGATGGGCCGGCGCCTCCTCAAGCAGCAGCGCGACCCGCAGCGCCCGCGCTTGCGGCGGCGCCAGCTCACCGATCACCGCGTCCAGGCATGGCTCAAGCAGATCGGCCAGCCCGGCGAACGCCAGCCGCAGATCACCGCGGGCCGGCAACGTCTCAAGCACCGTGAACCCGCGATCGGCGGCCAGCCCGGCGCCCGCCCGGAGCAGGGTTGTCTTACCCGCGCCCGGCGGCCCGGCCAGCACCAGCGCACCCGGTGACTGCGGCAGGGCGCCGAGGAAGGCACCGATCGCGTCCAGCTCGGCGTCGCGCCCGAAGATCTGCGCGGGCATGGCCAGAGCGTACGCCTGGCCACGCACCTCCCGTAACGCCCGAACTGGCTATTTCGGCCCAACTGGTCGTGGGGCAACCTGTCGTAGCTAGCCGGACGGGTCAATGGGCCGGCCTTCGGACCAGCAGGAGCGCCACGGGCGCTTTGCCGCTGCCGTTGCGGCCCGCCGTTACGGCCCGCCGTTCAAAAGCTGTGGGTTTCCACGTTCACATCACCCGGCCCGCCTCCTAACGTCGCAGGACAGCGGCCCAGGTGCCGCCGCGCCGTGAGCCGGAGGAGCAGAAGGAGCAGCGAAATGCGCACACGAACGGCTTTGGTCCTGATGATCCTCGGCCCGGTTGTCCTGGCTGCGGCTGGCTGCGGCGCAGCCAGGACGCCAAGCCATGCCCTCAATGCCAGGAGCGGAGCCGGGCGCAAGGCCATCCCCGGTATCGGTCCGAACCCGCCGCGCCCTACCGTCTCGGTCACGCTGAAGCCCACTCTCGGCGACCCGTGCCTGGTGGGCATTTGGACTCAGACCACCGGCACGGTCGGCTGGTATGGCGATTTCACCCTGACCGGCGGTGCCGGGGCGGTGATCGGGATCAGCTACAACGGAGGGGTCAGCGCCGACTACGACAACAGCCAGCCCTACCAGGATGTCATCCCTGACGACAATTACCCGAGCGGGACAGCGACCATCGATGAGCAGCTGAGCGGCAGCTTCACCGACACGCTGAGCGCCTCGGGCGGTGAGCTGTCGATGTCCAACCAGCACGCGACGTTCCAGGACGCCGCGACGATGGACGGCTACTCCCGCGGGACGTCCACCGCTGACGTCAGCTGGGGGACCATGCCGTACACCTGCACGTCCACCACCCTGACCGAGACCGGCTGGCCGGTGGGCGGCCAGACCTTCACCTTCACCAGAACCAGCTAGCGTCCGCTCCATCGAGGAACGCCGTCAGTTCGATTTTCGAGCTTAGGGACTCCATAAATACGAATAACGCAATATCTGGCGATGACTGTTGCGTAAAGCGAACTAACGTGCGTAGCATCCGACCAAAAGTCGAGACTCGGACCTGGAGAAGCCCGTGAGCGACGCACTTGACGCGCAGGTCGATGCTGCGCCCGAAGATCTCAGCGATAGCGAATATCTGCGGCAACTCGGCGTCGAACCGCGATTCAAGCGGGCACTCGGCTTCTTCACCGGCTCGCTGTTCGCGGTCGCCTTCCAAGGGCCGACGACCGGAGCGCTGCTGATCACCGGCGCGACGCTAGCCCTCGGCGGCCCGGCGTTCATCTGGGCCATCCCGATCATCTTCGCGCTCCAGCTGCTGCTGGCGCTGGCGTGGGCCGAGCTGAACTCGCACTACCCGCTGACCGGTGGCATCTACCAGTGGGCCCGCCAGCTGGCCGGGGACTTCCTCGGCTGGATGACCGGCCTGTTCTACGTCGTCGCGATCATCCTGGTGATGCCCGCGGTCGGCACGGTGATGAATGTCGTGCTGGCCGGATTGTTCACCAGTCTCAAGGTCACGCTGACCAGCCAGGTGGTCGTCTCGATCATCACCACGGTCGTCGCCGCGATCGTGATCGCCACCAGTGTCCGGGCCGTGTCGATCATCAACAGCATCGGCGTCGTGCTGGAACTGGCCGTCCTCCTCGGCGCGGCCGTCGGCCTGCTGTTTCATCAGCATCAGTCGCTATCGGTGCTCGGCAGCACCGGCGGTGTCCAGGGCCACAGCAGCTATCTCTTCCCGTTCCTGGTGGTGGTCGCCCTCGTGGTGACCCAGCTAGTCGGCTTCGAGACGGCGGGAGCGTTCGCCGAGGAAACGCACAAGGCGAGGATCAAGCCGAGCCAGGCGATCATCGCTGGCCTGGCCGGGACCGCGCTGGTCCTGTTCATCTTCGACTTCGCGCTGCTGCTCGCCATCCCAGGGGTCAGCAAGGCCATGACCGACCCGAACCTGATTCCCGACGTGCTTACCTCGGCCCTCGGCTCGGGCTTCACCAAAGTGTTCCTGGCCGGCGCCCTGATCTCGGTGTTCAGCACGGCCATCGCCACGATGGCGACCATCGTGCGGATGATCTACGGAATGGCGCGCAACGGGCAGCTGCCAGGATCGGCATTCCTGACCAAGCTGTCGTCCGTGACCACCGAGCCGCTCGGCACGATCCTGGTGGCCTCCGTGCTGTCCATCGTGCCGCTGATCTTCATCAAGCGGATCCCGGTCATCGTCGCGGCGATCACCGCGCTGATCATCATCCCCTACATCATGGTCCTCGGCTCGCTGCTGATGCGGCGGCTGCGCGGCTGGCCGCACGCGCCATCGCAGTTCCAGCTCGGCAAGTGGGGCCTGCCGATCACCGTGGTCGGGCTGATCTGGACAGTCATCGTCCTGCTCGACGCCGCCTGGCCGCGTGAGGTCACTAACCCGCACCTCGGCCCGCTGCCAGTCATCGAGGACCTGGCCATCGGCACCGCCATCGTCGGCCTGATCTGGTGGTTCGTCAGCCTCAGGAACAAGCCGGACCCGGTGGGAGCGGCCGTCGTCGAGCACGATTCGGCGCAGTGACGCCGACCGGACCGGCCGGCGTCACTGGGCGGCGCAGGAGACTGATCCGATGAACTTCGACGACGCCCTGGCTGGCATCGACGGTCTCGACGGTTCGGGCACGGATCTGGGTGAGCGGCCGCCGGTTTGGCCCGACTTCCCGATCGGCGAGTACCGCCAGCGGTACGCGCGCCTGTCGGCGCTGATGGACGCCCAGGGCCTGGACGCCCTGGTGCTCACCCAGGAGGAGGCCGTCAGGTACCTGGCCGGCTACAACTCGGTGATCTGGGCGGTAGGACGCTGGCTGCCGACGGTCCTGGTGGCGGCTCGGGATCCGCGCCAGGCGGTGCTGATCGCGTCGCAATTCGACGCGGGCTGCGCGGCAGGCACCTCGTGGGTCGCGGCGGTGGACACGTACCACCGGGCCGAGGAAATCCCGGCAAAGGTGGCCGCGCACCTGGCCGCCATCGGTGCCGCACCAGGGCGAGTCGGCTTCGAGCTGAGCCCGGGCAGCATCATGGCGCTGCCGCAGCAGCTGGTCACCGCGATCATCGGCTCGCTCGCCGCGCCGCCCCGAGATGCCAGCCGGATCATCTCTGCCTTGCGGATGGTGAAGAGTCCGCTGGAGATCGAGCGGGTGCGGCGCTCGGTCAGCGCCGCCGTCGCCGGGTACCTGGCCGGCCTGGAAGCCGCGAAAGCCGGGATGACGGAGAAAGAGCTTGTCGCGATCATCAGCTCGACCATGTACCGCAGCGGGACGACGGCGGGAACCAAGCCGCTGTTCGTGAACTGCGTCTCCGGCCGGACGCGCTACCCGCTGGTCGACTCGCCGGCCTCAGACAACGTCATAGCGGACGGTGACATCGTGTTCGTGGACGGCGGCGGTGCCAGCGACGGCTACGTGTCCGACATCCTGCGCCTGATCGGGGTCGGCCGCCTGCGGGCGGAGGACCGGCGCTACGCGGAGGTCGCCGCCGATGCCACCACGGCGATGATCGAGGCCGCGCGACCCGGGGTAAGGGTGTCCCGGCTGATCACCGTGGCGGCAGAGCACGTAGCCTCGGCCGGCCTGACCGAGCAGGTGGGCGAGATCGCCGGCCATGGCATCGGCCTCGAGCTGTGGGAGCGCCCGCTGATCAAGGTGCACGACGATCCGGACGACGACGTGGCGCTGCGGCCCGGCATGGTGCTGTGCCTGGAGCCGATCCTGGCGCCGCCGCACCCGGCCGGGGGCCTGGCCGGCATATTCGTCTTCGAGCAGCAGGTGCTCGTCACCGCGGCCGGGTGCGAGGTGCTGTCTGGCGCGCTGCCGGCCCGGTTGTGGCAGGCGGGAGACTCGGGAGCCTGACGTGCGCGTGCTGTATGTGAGCCCGATGCCGTACGCCGCGAACGCCGCGGTCGACGCCATCAGCCACGGCATCGATAGTCGGCTGGCCGAACTGGACACCGAGCTGCGGGTCGCCTATGCCGACTTCGCCGACCCGGGCTGGCGGGACATCGCTGACCGCGCGGTCCGGGCCGGGGCCGACGCGGGCTTCGACGCGATCGTGATCTGGGTCATCGATCCAGCCACCCCGGCCGATGCGGTGGGTTACGCGCGCGCCAGCGGCGTGTGCGTGGTCAGCCTGGAGCGCCCGAGGTTCGCCGTCGACGCCTGTGTCGTCTACCCGAACTTCAATCACGGCGTGTATATGGCGGAGTACCTGGCCACGCTGGTGCCGCCGGGAGCCAGGGTCGCTGTCGTCGGCGGGCCTGATGTGGTTGATGACATCGAGCTGCTGCTCGGAATCAGGCACGGCCTGGAGATCTCCGGACTGACCAGGGTCAACGATCCAGAGGACCCCCGGTATAAGAACACCACCGATGTCGCATCCGGAGGAAAGGAGAAGACGGCCAACCTGCTCGCCGACTTCGACAACCTGGACGCGCTGATCCCGTTCAACGACGAGACCCTGCTCGGCGCGGTGCAGGCGCTGCGCGAGGCCGGCCGCCTCGGCGAGGTCAAGATGGTCTCGCGGAACGGGACGCCCGCGGCGGTCGAGCTGGTCAGGGCCGGTGTCCACCACGGAACCTGGGATATCGATCCGCCCGGAATCGGGCAGACCATCGCTGACCTGGCTGTCAGGGCCGCGGCCGGCACCGAGGATCTCGACGGGCTCTGCCTGTCCAGCCCGATCGGCCGGATGATCACGCCGGAGCGTGCGGCGACCTGGGTGCCGTGGCAAGAGCGCATCCCCTACAACCAGCTGCAGCAGTTCGGGTTCTAGCCGATGAAGCGTCGTTCTATGGATGCCAGCACTGAGTAGAAAGGGTCGATCATATTGCCGATCCGCAGTCGCCCCACCTGACCGAGCAGCTGGTAGGCGTCCCGCAGCGGAATGCCGTAGTACCTGGTCAGGCGCAGCACGAGGTCCCGGTAGGCGGCCCTGGCGCAGTCAGTGAGGTCGTTTCCCTGCAAGCCGGCAATCGAGCCGATCGATGCCGCGGTGTTGAGCTGCGGCAGCCCCGTAAAGCCGGCCTCTTCGGCGGTCCGGGGCGTACAGGAGAGCACCACCTCGGCCTCGATCTCAATCGCCGCGCCGGTGATCTCACCGTCTCCCTGAGCCGCATGCGCATCTCCGAGGCTCAGCAGCCCGCCGGGCACATGCACGGGAAGCACGAGGGTCGCACCGCCGGTGAGGTCGGGCAGGTCGACGTCGCCGAGGTACTCCGGCGACTGGGAGAAAGACATCCGGCGCTCGCGCCTGGGCGCCACGCCGATGGTGCCGATAAAGGGCCGGATCGGGATCTGGGCGACCGTGGTGCCGATACTCAGCCAGGCGACGTGCTCGTCGTAGCTGACCAGCGTGGTGGCAGGCTCAAGCGGCTCGGCGATCGAGTACGCCTCATGTGACAGCGCCCCGAAGCCGGCGAATACGCCAGTCCAGGCCTGCCCCGCCGCCGGGACCGGGCTGACCTGCTCGATGTCCACCTCGAGCACGTCGCCGCTCGCCGCGCCGGTCACATAGATCGGGCCGCTGACCGGGCAGGCCCCGCCCAGCCGCTCGACGACGTCGTCAATCGCGAATCCCCTGGGTGCCTCCCGCTTCACCAGGCCGCACAGGGAGTCGGCTGTCTCTACGACGATGCGCTCACCCGGCGCGACCGCCGTCACGGGCTCCGCCCGCGGATCGAAGAACAGCGACACCTGCTCCCGGTGGACCCGTTGCATGGCGCTCCGCTCAGCCGGTGTATCTGCTCCGGTAGGCCTGCTCCGCCGCCCTGAAGCACTCGATCGGGGCGCGCAGGATGCCCGCGCCGACCTGACCGCCGTCCTTGCCCGCCAGGCCGCCGTCGATGACCGGCGTGATCTGAGTCTGGTTCACCTTGAAGATGTCGATGCCGACCGGAGAGCCGCGGAACCCGAAGTAGGGGATCAGGAATTCCGGATGCTCGGCCACCGTGATCTGGTACATCAGCGAGTTCATCCGCACCATCTCCTCCGCCGAGCCGCCCTGGTATGCCTGCAGCCCGAAGGCCGCGGCCTGGGCGAAGCCGCCGAGCCCGACCGTCTCGGTGATATGGCTCTCCCCGCCGATCCATTCCACGTCATCCGGAGTGAAGCCATCGAACAGCTTGCAGGACACCTCGGGCAGCGGACCGAGGAACCACTCGTCACCCAGGCCGCTCACCCGGATCGCGAAGTTCCGGCAGCTGATGGTCATCGCGGTAACCACGCTGGCTGCCGGGACGTCCCTGGCGGCGTCCGCCATCGCCTTCGCCGCTGCCATCGACAGCCGGAGGAAGGAATAGTCGCTGCCGAAGAAGAACCGCAGCGTCTTCAGCGCCCGGTCGCTCGACGTGGTCACGGCATAGTCGAGGAACTGCGGCGTCAGCTCCCTGACGAAGAGGGTCGTCGCCGCGGTGTTCCTGCTGTGCAGTTCGTCTCCCATCCGCAGCGCCCGTGCGATCAGGGGCTTCAGCGCAACGCCGCCGGAAGCGGCGACTACCTCTTTGAGCACCGGGGCGAGCTCGTCACGGAGGTAGTCAAGGCCGCGCCGGACGTCGTCGTTGTACGAGCCGTAGTTCAGCCGGTGCCGTGACTCGCCTTCGTAGAAGTTGCAGTAGGCACGGGCGCCGCTGGCGGCATTCTCGACGACGAACACCGGCATCGACGCCGTGTAGATCCCGGCCACCGATCCCACGCAGCCGTGGTCGTGCGTCGCGGCGAGTACGATCCGGCCGTCCCGCAGCTTCGCGTCGGCGTCGGCGGGATCGCTGGCCAGGCCCTCGTACAGGGCACCGTAGAGCACGGCGTTGCGCTGGCCGCCGTAGTAGTCAGACCAGGGCATCGGCGGACCGGACGTCAGGATCGTGTTCGGCGTCATGCCGGGGACCGCGTCCCCGGCTGCCAGCACGTCGACCAGAATCGGATCGGCGCCGGTCATCCGCCGGACCGCCGCGTCGTTGGCCGCGGCCCGGTTCGCGGCCGCATCCTGCGCGTCCTGCTGCGCATGGTCGGCCTGCACTGTCAGCTGGCTCACTGGCATCTCGCTCACGCCCGCGTCCTCCCGCCGTCCTCGTCCCCAGCCCGCTGGCGCGTCCGCCCGCGCCGTCGAATCACCACAGGCGGGATCACCACAGCCGGGATCACCACAGCCGCAGGTACCTGGCCTGCTCCCACTCACCGACGACCGTGTTGTACTCCTGCCACTCCGCCCGCTTGAGCTCGGCGTAGGACGCGTGCAGCTCGGTGCCGAGCACCTTCTGCACGAAGTCGCTCTCCTCGAACGCGGTGATCGCCTCGCCGAGCGTCCAGGGCAGCCGCCGCACGCCCCGTGCCGCCAGTTCCTTCTCGCTCACCTTGTAGGTATCGATGTTGACTGGCTCAGGGGGCGCCAGCTCGCGGCGGACTCCGTCCAGCCCGGCGGCCAGGACCAGCGCCGCCGCCAGGTAGAAGTTCACGGCGCTGTCGGCGGTCCGAACCTCCAGGCACCGGCGATTCATCGGCAGCCGGCACATCAGCGTCCGGTTGTTGTAGCCCCACGCCTGGAACACCGGGGCCCAGGAGATCTCCTGCATCAGCCCGCGCGGCATCAGCCGCTTGTACGAGTTCACGGTCGGGCTGAGCACGGCCATCAGAGCATCGGCATGGGCCAGCACGCCGGCCGTGAACTGGTAGGCCGCGGCGCCGTATGCCTGGTCATGCGGGACGTCGGACATGGTGCCAACCGACGCCGCGCCTTCGAAGATATTCCGGCCGGTCGCGATCTCCGCCAGGCTGACATTCAGGTGCGCGCCCGACCCGAAGGAAGACTGGAACGGCTTGGGCATGAACGAGGCGAAGCAGCCAAGCGTCCGAGCCACGTGCTTGGCCATCAGCCGGAAGATCAGCATCCGGTCGGCCATCCGCAGGGCGTCGGTATAGCCGAAGTCGAACTCGTACTGCCCGTCGCCGCCTTCGTGGTCAAAGGAGTAGACGTCCCAGCCGAGCGCGTTGATGTAGCTGACCATCGGCTCGAGGAACGCGTCGGCGAGCATCGTGGTCTCCAGGTCGTAGCCGCGAGTCGGCGGGTTCGCCAGGTCCTCGGGAATCCAGGGGACCGCTCCGTCGGCGGTGTCGCGCAGCACGTAAAGCTCGGGCTCGACCCCCATGTTCATCCGGTAGCCCATCGCGGCGGCCTCGGCCGTCTGGTTCTGCAGGATCCGGCGGAAGTCGTGGCTGTACGGCACGGAGTGCAGGTACAGATTGGCCGGCGCGACCGCGTATCGCTGATCCCAGGGCAGGATCGTCAGTTCGCCCAGATCAGGAACGCCGACGCATTCGTCCTCGTTCGGCCCGAGGTCGCCCATCCCTTCCAGCGCCCCCACCGTGTACAACTCTGACCCGGCCGCGGCGTCGGCAAGGTGCCCGATCGGCACGCATTTGGATTTAGGGACGCCGTTCACGTCGGTGTACGCCCCGAAGAAGTACTGCACTCCTTTGGCCTGCAATTCCTGCCTTAGCTGCTCGATATCGTGCTGATCGATACCGTGCTGATCGATGTTCGTCACCCGTGCTCCTCGTCGCGCCGACCGAACCGTTCTCGCTTGCCTAACCGCCGCTTGCCTAACCGCCGCTTGCCTGACCGCCGCTTACCCGACCGCGCTTGCCGGACCGCCGCTCGCCCAGCCGCCGCCCGCCTAGCCACTGACCGCCTGGTAGCCGAGCAGCTTGCCGTCGCCGACGGTGAGCAGCACACCCCGCAGCACGCCCTCGCCGTACTCGGAGCCGACGTTGATCGCCGTCGTCCGGCCCAGCTTGACCGAGCCCCCCGATTCGTGAATGTGACCGTGCAGACCCACCAGCGGCTGGACCTGCTCGATCGCCTCGCGAACCGCGACCGAGCCGACCGGTGCCGTCATCACCGCTCCGGCGGCAGTCTTGACCTTCAGGTCCTGGCCGAGCAGGGGAGCGGTGTCCAGGCGGGAGTTGTACGGCGGCACGTGAATGTTGAAGATCGCGGTCTCCGGGTGCTCCAGCCGGTCCGTCATGGCCTTCAGGTGCTCGCGGATCTGGTCCTCGGAGTACTCCCGGTGCGTGTCCCAGGGGGTCACGTTCGTATAGCCGGTGCTCAGCATCTCCATGCCAGGGGCAACTTCAACAATCTCGCCTTCAACAAAGCGCACCCGCCCGTCGCCATGGGTGAGCAGGACTTCGTCGACCGCCAGCGGATCGTCGTTGCCGGGCGCGTTGTAGATGAGCACCGGGCTGTCGGCCAGCTTGGTCTTGGCGTATTCGATCCAGCGCTGCACCGTCCGGCGCATGACCCGGTCGAAGAGCACCTCGACCTCGTCAGGATGGTCGATGTAGTGCTGATACTCGTCCGGCTCCATCCGCTCGGTGTACAGGCCGCTGTTCCACGCCCGCCGCTCGAAGTCATCGACGGTGGAATCGTCGATCTTCTCCTCGTGACCGTGGAACTGAGCCCGGTACCTTCCGTGCCCCGAAGTGACCACCGGAACGACGATCTTCGCGCTAATGTCGCCCCCGAGCAGCAGGACATCAGCGGAGTAGAACTTCGCCGCAGCCACGAACTTCTTGAAGCAGACCTCCGATCCGTGCAGGTCAGAGGCGAAGAAGATGGTCCGCTCGGTCTCGCTTCTTGGGGCGGGCGGCTTCCGCTTCAGCAGGCCCATCAGTACGTGGCCTCCTTGTCGTCCACGTCCTGCCACCACTGCTTGCGCTCGCCGATCCGGTCCCTGATCCGCCAGGTCCGGCTCTTCGGCTCGGCCTCGATCGCGGCCAGCAACCTGGCGACGCCGTCCTGCACCCGGGTGTTGGCCGGCTCGCTGAGGTCAATCCCGCCCTGATCCTTGACCACCTCGCGGATCCGCTGCAGATTCCTGGTCGCGGTGTGGTGGAAGCCCCAGTCTCGGGCGAACAGCCTGGCGATGTGGCCGCCGTCGATCGCCTCGGCGTCGCCGCCGGCGTCATCGACATGGTGGGTGGCCAGTACCACCGCGATATCCATCATGTCGGTCATCGTCAGCTCGACGATCTGCAGCTTCTGCAGCAGTAGCTCCTCCACCGGCAGGGTCACCGGATGCTGGTGCAGCCGGTCCCTGACCTCGATCGTGTGGCAGAAGTCGAGCCGCTCCACGAACACGTCGATCTCGGTGCCCTGCTCGGCATGCCTGAAGCTGTATCGCGTCCCCTCCATCGCGATCAGCAGATCGCGGTCGATCAGGTAGCCTCGCGCCTCAAGGAACCGGCGCATGCCCTTGCGGTGCTCCCGCGGCACCACGAAATCGATGTCCTTGGCAGGCCGGTTGAGCAGGTCCATGAAGGGGCCAGGACCGCTGCAATGCAGCCTGATCCCGGCAGAGCCGACCACCCGGAGAGTCACGCCAGCCGCACCGGCCTCAGTGACGATCCTGACCGCCTCGGCCTGCAGATCGGCCCATGGGTCCGCCATCTCAGTGTTCCTCAATGTGGGTCCGTCATTGTGGACCCGCAATATTGGGCTTACCATCCGCGCACGTCATCGGGCTATGGCTGGCTAGGAGGTTTTACTCGATGGGAATCTGCTGGAAGGCGAGGCTGATATTGATTCCGTGGCGTCGGCGGTAAGCCTTCACCCACAGGTACCAGCCAGTCCCGACCACGATGGCGCCGATGGTGATCCAGAACTCCACCGGCATCTTCGACGGCTTGAATAGCGGCCCCGCTGCGATCGGGTCTCGCCACAGCAGCCAGAACATGACGGCGAAGAACACCGTCGCGACCAGGCCGGCGGCGGGCATGACCGGCACGCCGCCCAGCCGGAAGTTCTTGGCCGGCGAGGATTCATACAGCTGCTTGCGCCGCGCGGGGAAGATCACCGCGGCCACCATCACGGCACCCCACACCACCAGCAGCACCTCGATGAAGGTGAGGAAGGTGACGGCCTTGAAGGCGATCAGCCACATGAAGACGACCGCGCCCACGGTCGACACCCCGATCGCGACGATCGGCGTGTGCAGGGTCTCGCTGACGAAGCCGAGCTTGTCGGGCGCAACCCGGTCGAACGACCAGGCGATCATGCTGCGCGTGGTGTAGGCCATCTCGGCGGGGATCCAGAACCAGATCCAGGCCGCGAAGGTGGCCAGTACGATGCCGGACAGGACGACGTTGTGCCCGAGTATCCCGGTCAGCACCGCGAAATACGGTGCGGTGGACGTGGTGGCTGATACGCCGCTGAGCGTGTTGAAGGCGACCGCTCCCTGGAAGGTGTAGCCGAAGTCCTTGTTCGACAGCAGCGCGAACAGCGCGATCACGACGCCGGTAGCGACCACGGCGCCGATCATGCCGAACAGCTGGGACCGGCGGACCTTCTTGACCTCGCCGCCGATGCCGACCGACTGAACGGCACCGAGCAGCGGCAGCAGCGGCCAGACAATGAACTTCCAGCTCTCGGAGAAGCTGGTGCCGGCCGGGACAAACCCGTGTTTCTGCGCGGCGGCGATGACCTGGTGGTAGTGCAGGCCGGTCAGGCTGGTCAGGCTGTTGCTGAAGCCGCCCTGGCTGCCGGTGAGCATGACCACCGCGATCACGGCGAGTCCGACCACCGCGATCACGAACAGCACTCGCTGGAACGTGAAGTAACGGCGGGTCCCCGATGCCAGCAGGGCTCCGGCGAGCAGGATGATCAATGTGCCGATCCAGAAGACCCCCTGCGGCTTGGCCACTGACTGTCCCCAGCTGGTCAGCGTGCTGCTCCGGGCGACGGTGCCTACCGCCCCGAAGAACGACGAGAGACCGACCTGCACGATCAGCCCGGCCGCTAGGGCGGCGTAGTAGAGCAGGATGATCGTCTCGATCAGGGACATGACAAAGGCCACGCCTGGGTTGATGGTCCTGGACAGGAATACGTACACGCCGCCGGACCGCGGGAAGACCACCGACCAGCAGTAGAAGGCTGCGGCTACGAAGATCATCCCCAGCGCGGCGAGCAGGGTCGAGATCCAGGGCTGCGCACCGGGGTACAGGCTCGGCCCGTAGTACTGGTTGTACGCGATCGCGATGCCGACGGAGACCAGGCCGACGTTGAAGATGAACACGTCAAGCGTGCTGCCGACCCGAACCAGGCCTGAGGCTTTCCTGGAGAAGACTTCCGTGCTCGCTGACGTACCGGCCGCCACCGTCTCAGCCATCGCGTCCTCCTCAAGTTGATGAGGCCTGTTGCGAGGAAACTAGATTTGCTTGAATCGGATGTCAATGCGCTAGAGGACCTATAAGTCGAATAGCGGTCTAGGCTAGCCTTGAGCATACGATATTCGAATGAAGGTGGCAGTATGACCAGTCCGTCCCGAGCGAGGAAGCCACCCCGGCGGCCCGAGGCAGCTGAGCGGTCCGCGGCGCCCGATGCCGGTGCCTCCGGATCAGGAGCGCCTGAGCGGCCCGCAGCGCACCAGGCGTCACCAGGCCGGCGCGGACAGGCCGCGCACGGCGCGGCCGGCCCCGAGCACGTCCTCGACGAAATCGACCGCCGGGTGATCAAGATCCTCCAGGTCGACGGGCGAACGCCGAACACCGAGATAGCCAGGCAGCTGCGGGTCTCGGAGACGACGATCCGCAAGCGAATTGCCCAGCTCGTGTCGCAGGACCTGATCAATATCGTGGCCGTGCCGACGCCCAAGGCAGTTGGCTTGAATCTGTCCGCGATCATCGGGATCTCGGTCACGCTGCCCAGGCTGCGAGCCATCAGCGAGGAGCTCAAACGGCAGCAGGAAGTGCGCTACGTGGGCGTATCGACCGGCCGGTACGACATCATCGTCGAGGCGTTCTTCTTCGACCAGCAGCATTTCCTCGAGTTCATTTCGAGCAAGCTCAGCCGGATGGACGGCATCACCGGACTGGAAACATCGATGATTCTTGAGGTGGTCAAGTTCTCCTACGAGTGGGAGATCGCTTAACGATCCCAGCGTGCCAGGCCGCTCAGGTCCGGTCGTCGATGACGTCGAGGTCGTGGAAGATGGGCGGGCCATCCATCAGGTCCCTGAACTGCTCCACGCCCGCCTGAGTCTCGGGCAGGTTGGAGTTCTCCATGGCCGACTCATAGGAGTCGAAGAACACCACGTTGAGATACCGGCTGGGATCGTTGCGGTCCCTGGTGAGCAGCTCGCGGCGGATGGTCCCCTCCCTTCGGTGGCCTGCCGGTTTCGCCGCAGCGGGAAAGGCAGCCTGGGCTGGTGGAGCCGCACCATTGGCTGGCCGGGCGGGGGATCGGCCCTCGATTGCCGCTCGGACTTCCGCCGCGCGCTGGTGGTCTCGATCGATCTGCTCCCGGTACCAGGGCGTGAGCGTTTCCTCGGTCACCCGGTCGAATGCCTCGGCGAGCCTGGCCGGATCCGCCGGGTACTCCCGCAGCACGTCGCGCAGGGCGATCGCATGCGCGAGCCCAAGGGACATGCCGCGCCCAGCGGTCGGGTTCGTGCACGCCCAGGCGTCGCCAACCGGGATCAGGCCGGTGACCACAGGCTGGTCGTCGACCACGATTCGGCGGCGCCGGTCCAGCACACCGGCCATCGCCCGCACATCGCACAACGGTTCCCCGTCGATCCAGTGCGCGACATGAGGAATAGCGCGCGCGGCCCGCTCCCACACGTCGTCATGGCGAAGCTCCTTGAGCGGCCGATCTCCCGCCATGGCCGCTATCGCGACCGTCCAGGTGTCATTGTCCGCCAGCACCGTGAGGGTCAAGATCGTGCCGAGTGTCGCCGAGACCGGCCCGCGGAACTCGGGCACGTACCCGCTGCGCGAGCGGTAGTGGCGGGTGTAGTAGGCGAAGCCGGTGTCGGCGGCCTCCTCAAAGGGAGAGCGTCCGCCGAGTGCGGTGACCCACTCATCCAGCTTCGAGCGCCGACCCATCGCGTCGATCACCAGGTCGGCGGCGATCTCCGCGCCGTCGCTGGTGCGCACGCCGGTGACATGCGGGACCCCGGGACGGACCGACGGCCCGGTAACGGGTCCGTCCACGCCCACGCCCCGTGCGATCTTCACCCGGGCCGTGTCCTCAGCGATCTGCGCGAATGCGCTCTCCAGGACCGGGCGGCGTCCGGTGAGGGTCTCAAACCGCTCGTCGCCTGGTCGGGGTGAGCGGTCGGGGATCGACCGGGGGAGCACGGTTATCAGGTTGAAGCCACACCGCCCCGCTCCCAGCGCTCCCATGCCTCAAGCCCGGTCGCCGGGGGCGCAGCCGGGTCCTTTTCAAGAACGGTTACCTGATGGCCGTCGCGAGCCAGCAGCATGGCCGTGGCCAGTCCGATCGGACCGGCTCCCACAATGACTACCTTGCCGGTCATGCTTCGCCTCCTTTCCGTTCCGGCCGCCTGGCTCCGGTCGGACCGTCCGCGTGGTGTGCCAGGAACATGTCAAGAGCGTCGTCTTGCAGCCGCGTCCAGCGATCCCCGCCCGGGTCGTTGGCGATCTGCAGCGAGACCAGCCCGGTGATCAGCGCTCGCCACATGTCCAGGGCGGACTCCCCGCGCACGCCCGTTGCCTCCATGTCGGCGCGCGTGTCGGCGAGGGCGTCGATGGTGATCCGAAAGGACTCAGGCGTCGGCTCGAATCCTGGGATCGGTCGCTCCATGATCAACTGGTAGCGGACCGGATCGGCTACACAGAAGTCGATGAATAGCCGGATCCGATTGCGCAGCGTCTCGCGCGGATCGCTGACCTCCGCCCTGCGGCTTAGGGTCTGGGCCAGTTCCCTCGCCCCGTCCGCGTACATCGCGTCGTACATCGCGTTCTTGGACGGGAAGTACGTGTAAAGCGACGGGGCGCGCATTCCCACCTGCCGCGCGACATCACGCAGCGTTATGGCCGCTACGCCGTCACGCCGGGCGAGTTCCCAGGCGGCAGCCAGAATTCTTGCCCTGGTGGCGTCGCGGCGGATCGCACGGGTGTCGTCCTCCAGTTCCTCTAACATAGTTTGGAATCCTAACAACGTTAGAAGATGATGTCCAGCGGGTCGCCTAGCTGGCATTCCGCATCGGTCCGCACCGCCGGGCGATAACGGACTGGACTGCGCCTACGGAGGTAGGCCCGCGCCGGGGTCACGCCAGCCCAGCGGTCGGGAATGTGGCAGGTCTGGTGCTGATCGGCTGGCAACCCGGCCCGGGCGGGTTAGCTGGGGTGGCCATGGCTCGGGTGGCTTGGCTGGCGTGGCCGGGCTGGGGTGGCGTGGCTGGCGTGGCCGGGCTCGGGCGGGGTGGCTGGCGTGGCCGGGCTCGGGTGACTTAGTTTGCCTGGCCGGGCTCGGACGGCGTGATCCACCGCTGGCTGTACTCCCAGAGCCGCGCGGCGAGTTCCGGGGTGGCAACCGCGCTCGGCTCGGTTTCGCGGCAGCCGTCGTAATAGCTGCCTGAGACGTCGGCGACCTCAGCTGAGGTGGCACAGTACAGCGATGTCCTGGCGCCCTGCTCGATGGTCAGCATCCGGCGGGTCATGATCTGCCTGGCCGGCCAGGGCACCCGGCGCCAGATCTGCGAAGCGACCACGCCGGGGTGCAGGCAGTAGGCGGCGACCAGCGTGCGGTCGAACCGACGGGCTAGCTCCTGGGCGAAGAGCACGTTGCTGAGCTTGGATACGGCGTACTCGGGCAGCCCGGTGATGCTCCTGGTGCGCCGGCGCAGAGCCGCGAAGTCGATGCCCTTGGCCTGGTAATGCGCGTCGCTTGCCACGTTGACGACACGGGCAGCCCCGCTAACCTGCAGCAGCGGCAGCAGCGCCTGGGTCAGCGCGAAGTGCCCAAGATGGTTGACGCCGAAATGCAGCTCGAAACCGTCGACGGTGCTGCCGCGCTGGCCGCCGACGCCGGCGTTGTTGATCAGCACGTGCAGTGGCTCGCCGAGGGCCAGGAACGCCTGCGCGCAGCGCTGGACGCTGGCCAGGTCAGCCAGATCAAGCTGCAGGTAGCTCACCAGGTCGCTGCCGGTCGCAGCCGCGATCGCGGCGACGGCGGCCTCGCCCTTGGCCTGGGAACGGCAGGCGATGTGCACCCGACCGCCGCGCCGTGCGAGGTCTGTGGCTGTCGCATAACCAATGCCGGCGTTACCGCCGGTGACTAAGAAGGTCCGTCCGTCAAGCTCGGTCATCGGCCTGCTCCCGGCCGGCCCGGGTGGGGGCTACGGAGGACGGGCGCCGGCCAGAGTCAGGGTATCGCGGTCAGCCGGCCCGGCTTAAGGACGCTGCGGTCGCGATCCAGCCCTCGCGGGCGCTGGGGTAGCGCGGCGCCCATCCGGTCGCCGCCGGCCTCGGTGAAGCGGTTCGCGTTCGTCTCTGCGGCGATGTTGGCTCGGGCGATTGGGAAGGAGTCGACCGGCACGTCCTCATCGATCCAGGTCGAACCCCGGTCGGGGTAGAGCATGCTGACTGACTCCTGGATCAAGAGCCCGACACCGGCGTCCAGCGCGGCACCCGCGACGGCAGCTGAGCCCTCAGCGCGAACGCGGTCGTTGTTCCGCCATGCCTTCGCCCGCATGAACTGCGTCGTCGATGGGATGGCTGAGGCGAGGTTGGTGATCGCCTCGTGCCCGGTGAGCACGGCCGCAAGCGCGGGCCGGTCGAAGAGGGACACGGTGACAGCCTTCGCCCCTTGCCTCGTCAGCACAGCGGCCTTTTCCGGCGTGCGGGCGAGCGCGGTGACCGCGTGTCCCTGTGCGATCAGGATCGGGACCACGTGGCCGCCGATCGCGCCGGTCCCGCCGGTGACGAATACCTTCATGAGGGAACCGTAACCGCATGCTAGCCAGCGGCGGTGCCGGCCGCCGGTCAGCAAGCCGCTGTCGGGTGGATTAGGGGTTAGCGCTATGGTTTGGCAATCAAACAGGTGTTTTGGTTCGCTGACGCTGCACCTGAGTTTAAGTGTCTGGCGGGTCGCGGAGCGGTGCGGGGACGCCGAGATGGTCTTGCCGCTGCGCCGCAACACTGCCGGCAAGGCGAGCGCACGGGGTGCGATGACATGGGACTGAACGGACGGACCGCGGTCGTGACTGGGACGGCGCACGGCATCGGTGCCGCCATCGCGGCGGCGCTTCGCGATGACGGCGCACTCGTCCACGGGGTCGACAAGGAAGCAGTCGACTTGACCGACGCCGATGCGGTGCGGGAGTTCTTCTCCGGGCTCGGCGGAATTGACATCCTGGTCAACAACGCAGGTGGCGTGTGCGGGCAGGTCGGCCAGCCACTGGAGGAAGTGACCGACCACGCCTGGGACGAGGTGGTCAGCGCCAATCTGACCAGCGTCTTCCTCTGCACGCGCGCGGTGGTGCCGGCGATGAAGGAGCGCCGCTGGGGCCGGATCGTCAACATCTCCTCAGCAGCGGGCCGCACCGTCAGCATGACGGGAATCCAGGCATACGCCAGCGCCAAGGCGGCCCAGATCGGCTTCACCAGGCAGATGGCGCACGAGCTTGGGCCATTCGGCATCACGGTCAACTGCATCGCCCCCGGCTTCATCCGCTCCAATCCGACGACTGAGCGGCAGTGGCAGAGCTACGGCGAGGAAGGCCAGCGTCGGCTGGTCGAGGGCATCGCGCTGCGGAGACTGGGTGAACCAGCGGACATTGCCAACGGCGTGCAGTTCTTCGTCTCCGAGCGATCCTCGTGGATCACCGGGCAGACCATCTCGATCGACGGCGGCCATGCTTTCCTTTGACTCCGACGACGCTAATTATCTGCGGGAGCTCGCCGAGTTCGTCGCCGTGCCCAGCGTCAGCAGGGACGCGACGCCGGACACGATGCGCGCCGCGGCCGACTGGCTCGCCGGACAGCTAGCCTTCGCTGGCGGCCGGGTCGTGCAGGCCGGCGGTCATCCGGTGGTCCGGGGTGAGTGGCTCGGCGCCCGTGGGGCGCCGACAATCCTCGTCTACGGGCACTACGACGTGCAGCCCACGGGTGACCTGGCTGAATGGGTGACGTCGCCGTTCGAGCTGCAGGTGGACGGTGATGTCGTCCGCGGGCGAGGCGTCACCGATGACAAGGGGCCCGTCTATATCGTGCTCAAGACCGCTCAGGCGTTCATGGCCGCCGAGCGCGGCCTCCCGCTCAACGTCAAGTTCCTGTTCGAAGGGGAGGAGGAGATCGGGAGCCCGCACCTTCCCGATTTTCTCCGCAGTCGCGCCGATGAGCTGGCCGCCGATCTCGCGGTGTCCGCGGACGGAGCCATGTGGCGGGCGAGCGAGCCATCGCTCTCGCTGGCATCCAAGGGCCTAGTCACGATGGACATCACCGTCCGCGGTGCCAACACTGACTTGCATTCAGGTCGTTACGGCGGGACGGTCGCCAACCCGCTGCACGCGCTGAGCCAGATCGTGGCGAGCCTGCACCATCGCGACGGGACGGTCGCCGTCGACGGTTTCTATGACGGCATCCCGCCGCTGAGCGCGGCCCGCCGCCGCGAGATAGCCAGCGTGCCATTCGACGAGGACGAGTACCTCGGCGCGCTCGGGCTGGCGCAGGCGCACGGCGAGCCGGGGCTGACCACGCTCGAGCGCCTCTGGGAGCGGCCGACGCTTGAGGTCAACGGAGTGACGGGCGGCGGGAAGTACACCGTGATCCCGCGCGTCGCCGTGGCTCACGTCTCGTGCCGCCTGGTGCCAGGTCAGGATCCTGACCGGGTGATCGAGGCCATCGCTGCCCATGTGCGCGCGCGGCCGGTGCCTGGGGTGCGGGTGCACGTGGTCGCGGACGAGGCGCGGGTGCCTGCTTACACCATCCCGGCCGACCACCCGGCCATCCGGGCGGCGACTGCCGCGCTTGAGGCGATCTACCCTGGCCAGCAGGTGCTGCTGGCCTGCGTGCCAGGCACGCTTCCGGCCACGACGCTCTTCGAGCGGGTGCTCGGAATCAAGACGCTGTTCTTCTCGTTCTCCACCGCCGACGAGAACCTGCACGCTCCCAATGAGTTCATCCGGATTCGCCGACTGCGCGAAGGGATGCGGGCCTGGGAGCAGCTGTGGCGCCTCCTTGCCTCCGGCCCGCACGCTCTGCGGTCGGCCGAGTCTGGCAGTCAGTTAGCGCAGGTGGCATCGGGAGTTCAGAGAAGACGCTGACGACGGCGATCTCCGTGGGCGCCGCGGGACCCTCGCTCGACGGGGCGGCTGGCTACACGGCGGAGCCGGTCGTCCCTGCGATGATCATCTCCAGGAGCTGGCGGTCGAGCTTGCCGTTCGCGAGCACGGGAAGCCGGTCCAGCCTGCGGATCCGGCTCGGCACGAGATAGGCCGGGAGTTGCCTGGCCAGCTCTGCTCGCAGGTCCGCCTCGCTGACCTGGGCTTGCTGGCTGGTGTAGAAGAGGGCGAGCGCCTCGATCTCGCCGTTTCGCCTGAGCGGCACGACAGCTGGCATGGTGACGCCGGCCACCCGAGCCGCTGCCAGCTCAATCTCGGCTGGCTCGACCCGGTAACCCTGGACCTGGACTTGCAGGTCGCTACGTCCGTCAAAGCACAGCCTCCGGTCGCCGGACCAGTGACCGAGGTCCCCGGTCCGGTACATCCGCCGGCGGATGCCGTCCACCTCGACGTCGACGAACCTGCGGGCGGTGGCTTCGGCGTCGTCGAGGTAGCCGATTGCCAGCCCGGCTCCGGCGAGGCAGATCTCGCCTGGCTCGCCGACGTCGCAGACCCTGCTGCCGTCGAGGACATGGATCCCGGTATACGGGATGGCCCTGCCAAGCGGGATGCCGTCTGCCGCAGCGCAGTCCGGCAGGCTGACATCGTGAGCGCTGACCAGGGCCCCGCATTCCGTCGGTCCGTAGATATTGACCAGCCGGGCGGCTGGGTGATGCTCCAGGAATCGCCGGGCGTGTGCGGGCGAGGCCCGCTCCCCGCCGATGACAATCGCCTGGATCCCGGCGAATGACTGGACGCCCTCGTCGACGAGCATGTTGAACAGGCTCGGCGTGAGGAACACGACGTTCACGCCGTGCTTGTCACGCAACTCGCTGAGCGCATCAGGCAGGAGGACCTGGTCATCCACCAGGACAGTCGTGCCGCCGGTGAGCAGCGGTCCCCAGCAGTCGATCACGAAGCCGTCCCACGACAACGCCGAGAGCTGGGGCATCGTCACGCCCGGCCCGGCCGGCATCCAGTCACACACGTCGTACAGGCGCGCGACGCTGCGGTGCGCCGCGACGACGCCCTTGGGCACGCCGGTGCTGCCCGAGGTGAACAGGACCATGCACGGGTCATCGGCACCGGCACGGGCCGGGCTGGGGCGGTGCGCGGGCGCGGCAGGGTCGTAGCCTGGCGGAGCCCATGCGGGCACCGGCCATTGGCCGCCGGCACCGGTGACCACAAGAGGAGCGCGCATCCGCGCTACCAGCGCGGCCAGCCGTTCGGCGGGCCACCGCGGGTCCATCGCGGAGTAGGCGGCACCGCGCTTGAGAACAGCCAGCAGGAGCCCGACCAGCTCAGGCGAGCGGTTCATGACGACAGGCACGAAGTCGCCCGGGCCTACCCCCGCTAGTTCCAGCGCCGCGGCATAGTGATCCGACAACGCGTCGAGCTCGGAGTACGTCAGCCTCGTCTCATGATGTATCAGCGCGACAGCGTCCGGATACCGGGCGACGCAGGACGCGAATAGCTCGTGCATGGTGCGGCCACGGCCAAACGAGGACGGTGTACCATCCTCGCCCCGAAGAGCCGGATCTCCTGCGTGCAACGGTTCTCCTGGGGCCATTCCCGCTCCTGTGCAGATGGGCGCCGTCAGGCGTGGTGAACGCCGTGGCGCGCGACTCCTTTACTTACTCGGCTATTTCGCAAGTATCCAGCTGGCCGCGGCCCGCGGCCAGCGCCCTCACCGCCGCTGCGGGGCCGCGTTACGAATCGGGGTCGCCAGCGATGGCCTGGCGCCGGTTGCGCTGGGCAAGCGCCGCGCGCAGTAGCTCGTCCAGGTCTTCGTCGCTGAGCGCGTTCAGCTCGGCGTGGCGGGACGAGCCTGCGGCGAGCCCGAAGTTCGGGTCGGCGGAGACAACCTCGGCCAGTTCCGCGATCGTCGGGCCGGCGAAGACCTGGTGAACCGGCAGGCTCACGCCGTAGGTGTCGGCGACGCGGGCGACGAGTCTGGTCGCGGTCAGCGAGTGACCGCCGAGGGCGAAAAGGTTGTCGTGCACGCCGGCCGGCGTCTCGGTGGCGAGGAGGTCGCTCCAGATCCGGGCGAGGGTCGCCTCGACCGGGTTCCGGGGCTCGACGCGGCCGACCGCCGATGGTGGAGCACCCCACTGCGGGGCGGGCAGCGCGGCCCGGTCGACCTTCGCGTTCGGCGTCAGCGGCAGCGCGGGCAGCGCGACCACGAGCGCCGGGACCATGTAGTCGGGCAGCGCGGCGCGCAGGTGCGGCCGCAGCTCCTCTAGCAGGTCGGTGCCGGGCCGCGCCGCGGCGCTGCTCCGGCGGGGCACGATGTACGCCACCAGCGCAGGCTCACCGGCCCTTGTCGCGGTGACGACGGCCGCCTGGCGCACGTCAGGGTGTGCGCGCAGCACGGCCTCGATCTCGCCGCACTCGATCCGGAAGCCGCGGATCTTCACCTGGTGGTCGTTCCGCCCGATCAGCTCGAGGCCCGCGCCTTCCCGCCACCGGCCGAGGTCGCCGGTCCGGTACATGCGCGCCCCTGGCTCGTTGCTCCACGGGTCAGGCCTGAACGACCGCGCCGTGAGCCGCGGCCGGTCGTGATAGCCGCGCGCAACGCCCTGGCCGGTCAGGCAGACCTCGCCCACCACCCCGACCGGCACCGGCATCAGGCGCTCGTCCAGGACGTACACGCGGGTGTGATCGACCGGCGGCCCGATCTCGGCCGCCGCTGCCGCGCTGGTGACGACGCCAGCCGCCGACCATACCGTGGTCTCGGTCGGGCCGTAGAGGTTCCACAGGGTGACGCCGGGCGCCATCAGCTGGTCCGCGAGGTCGGCCGGGAGGGTCTCGCCGCCGCAGAGGCGCAGCCGCAGGGCAGCGGGCACGCCGCCCGCCGATTCCAGCAGGCGCCACGTCTGCGGCGTCGCCTGCATCGAGGTCGCGGCCGTCCGCTCGATCAGCGACCGCAGCCGGTCGGGCTCGCGGGCCTCGTCGGCGGTCGCGATCACGAGGTCAGCGCCACAGACCACGGGCAGCAGCAGCTCGAGGAGGGCGATGTCGAACGACAGGGTCGTGACGGCGACGAAGCGGTCGTCACTGCCGAGCCTGAGCGCGCGCCGGAACGACGCGAGCAGGTTCGCAACAGCCCGGTGCTCGATGCCGACGCCCTTAGGCTGCCCGGTCGAGCCGGAGGTGAAGATGACGTAGGCGAGCGCGGCGGCTGGCACGGGCACGGGAGCGAGCGGCGACGCGGCCGTCGTCGCCGGGTCGTCGACGCAGATCACCGCGGCGTCGTCGGCCACTGACCGGGCGAGATCGCGGTGCGCCGCGTCGGAGATGATGATCCGCAGGCCGGCTCCGCGGGCCATCGCGGCCAGCCGCGCCTCCGGGAAGCCCGGATCCAGCGGCACGTAGGCGCCGCCGGCCCACCACACGCCGAGCAGCGCCGTCAGCATGCCGGTGCCGCGCTCGACGCACAGCCCGACCAGCGTTTCCGCGCCGACGCCGCGGTCGGCGAGAGTCCGGGCGATCCGGGCGGCGCGATCGCACACCTGGCTCATCGGCAGGGCCCCGTCGCCATCGATGACGCGGGACGTCGATGCCTGGAGCAGGCGCCGGACGTCCGCGGTGTCGCCGTCGTCGGCGGGGAGCGCCTGGCGGTTGCGCCCGATGATCAGCTCGTCGCGCTCGGTGGCCGACAGCATCGGCAGGTCGGCCACCGCAGTGCCGGGAGCGTCCGCCGCGTGCTCAAGCAGGTGCGCCAGGCAGCGCAGGAATCGGGCGGCCCACGCCGGGTCGAATAGGTCGGTGCTGTATTCCAGCGCCAGCGTCGTGGCCTGGCCGTCCGCGGTGTCCACGTACATGGTGAGGTCGAGTTTCGCGGTCCCGGTGAACAGCGCCCGGCCGCGCGAGGTGACACCAGGAAGATCCAGCGCGGGCGGCGTGAGCGACCCGTAGACGAACTGGACCTGCGTGAGCGGCGCGTGCGCGAGCGTGCGCTCTGGCGCGAGCTCCTCGATGAGCTTCCCGAACGGGAGCTGCTGGTGCGACAACGCATCCAATGTGGTGTCCCTGACCCGGCCGAGCAGCCCGGCGAAGGTCGGATCGCCGGCCAGCGACATCCGCAGCGCGACAGTGTTCGTGAACATGCCGAGAATCGGGTCCAGCTCGGTGTAGGTGCGGCCATCCACCTGGGTGCCGATCACGAAGTCGGTCTGGCGCGCGTAGCGCGACAGCACCGCCACGAAGCCGGTGAGGAACAGCATGAACGTGGTGGCGTTGGCACCGTGGGCCACCGCGGCCAGGCGCCGAGTCGTCGCGGCGTCGACAGTGACCGCCGCTACCGCGCCACCCGAGGACTGGCGGGCAGGCCTGGGCCGGTCAGCGGGCAGCGTGAGAACTTGCGGTGCGCCGCGGAGCTGCCCGCGCCAGTAGCCCAGCTGCCGGTCAAGCTCCTCGCCGCGCAGCAGGTCGTGCTGCCACACGGCGTAGTCGCCGTAATCCATCCACCGTGGCGGCAGCGACGCGGGCGCACCTGTCGTTTCGGCCCGATAAACGGCGGACAGCTCGTCGATCAGGATCTGCATGGACACGCCGTCGCTGATGGTGTGGTGCATGACCAGCACGAACAGGTGCCGGTCGGGTCCAGCGCCGATCAGCACGGTCCGGATCAGCGGCCCGGCGGCCAGATCGAACGGCTGGCGCGCGCGGTCGGCCGCGATCGACTCCGCCTGCCTGGTGCGCTCGCCGCCGTCAAGCCCTGCCGGGAGCTCGATGCGCTCGATCGGCACTGCACAGGTGTCGGCGACGACTTGCTCGGGCACGCCGTCGAAGGCGACGATGCTCGTCCGCAGCACGGCGTGGCGCGCGACCATGGCGTCCATCGCCCGCTGCAGCGCGCGGGCGTCAAGCGGGCCGTCGAGCCACATCGCATACGGCATGTTGTACGTCGACTCGCCTGGCGCGAGCTGATCGAGGAACCACAGCCGCTGCTGCGAGAACGACACAGGGAAGCGCATGGGGGACCTACCTCCGGTCGCCGGGCACGAGCGTCCGCGGCAGATCGCCGGCCTGCCCGTTGCCGAGATCGGCCCCCGGCGTCCGCCGTGCGGGGTCCGCCGGATCTGCCGCGCCGCTGCCAGCGGCGGCCAGCGCGGCGGCCAGGCCGGCGACCGTGGGATCGGAGAAGAGCGTGCGGACGGGCAGGTCGACGCCGAAGACGGCCCGGATGCGGGCCATCAGCCGGGTCGCGGTCAGCGAGTGGCCGCCGAGCGCGAAGAAGTTGTCGCTCACGCCGACCGGCGCAGGCAGCGCGAGCAGTTCGGCAATGATCGCCGCGAGCTGAGACTCGACCGGCGTCCGCGGCGCGACCGGGACCTGACCGGGGACCACGCCCCAGTCCGGCTCGGGCAGCGCGCGGTGGTCGATCTTCCCGCTGCCGGTCAGCGGCATCGCAGGCAGCACCACGAAGGTGGCCGGCACCATGTAGTCAGGAAGCACCTCGCGAAGGTGCTCGCGCAGCCCAGCGGGCGGGCGGTCGGCGCCAGAACGGGTGACGAGGTAGCCGACGAGCCGGACGTCGTGGCCCCCGCCGCGAACCGACACCACGGCCTCCGCGATGTCGTCCTGGCCCCGCAGTGCCGCCTCGACCTCGCCACTCTCCACCCGGTAGCCGCGGATCTTGACCTGCCGGTCCGCGCGGCCGGCCAGCTCGATCCGCCCGGATCTGCGCCACCGGCCGACGTCGCCGGTCCGGTACAGGCGTGCGCCGGGCCGTCCGCTGAACGGGTCAGGGACGAACCGGCCAGCGGTCATGCCCGGCGCGCCGTGGTAGCCGTGGGCGACCCCGGCACCACCGATGTAGACCTCCCCGGTGACGCCGGGCGGGACCGGCCGGAACCGGGCGTCGAGCACGTACAGCTGGGTCCCTGCGATGATCGACCCGATCTCGATCGGGTCCGGCGAGGGGCCGACGGCGGCGCCGCCTGAGTAGATCGTGGTCTCGGTCGGGCCGTACAGGTTCCACAGGCGCACTGAAGTCCCGGCGCCGATCGCGTCGGCGAGGTCCCTGGGCAGCGCCTCCCCGCAGCTCATCCGCAGCCTCACCCCGGCCGGGATCCCGCCGGCGTCGACGAGCATCCGCCAGCCAGCCGGCGTCGCCTGCAGCGCTGTCGCGCCGCTGTCGGTCAGCAGATCGCGCAGCCGCGCCGCGTCGAGTGCTTGCTCGGCATCGGCGATCACGACGCACCCGCCGGCCAGCACCGGCGCGAGCAACTCGACCTCGGCGATGTCGAACGAGAAGGTCGTCGCCGCGACGAATCGGTCCCGTGGGCCGAGCGCGAGCATCGGCCGCACGGCGTTCAGCAGCGTGGCCAGGCCGCCCTGGGTCACGCTGACCGCCTTCGGCCGACCGGTCGATCCCGAGGTGAAGATCGTCACAGCGGCGGCCGACGGCGGCAGGTCCAGCACCGGCTCGGCCGACGGCGGCAGGTCCGGCACCGGCTCGGCCGACGGCGGCAGGTCCGGCACCGGCTCGGCCTGCCCGGCACCTGCGGCGGCCAGCGTCGCCAGGTCCACGACCGCTATCGGCGGCGCGGCGGGCGGCAGGCCGGGCGCGTTAGCGACGCTGCTGTCGATCACGATCGCGGCCGCGCCCGAGTCGCCGAGCATCGTGACAAGCCGCTGGGCCGGATAGATCGGATCAAGCGGCACGTAGGACGCGCCGGCCGACCAGATGCCGAGGATCGCCGGCAGTATCCGGGCGCCGCGGGGTAGCAGGATCGCGACCCGGTCGGACACGCCGACGCCGTGCCCGCGAACGGCGGCCGCGATCCGCCGCGCCAGGTCGCGCACCTCGGCGCCGGTCAGCGCGCAGTCGGTGCCGACGGCGACGACTGAGTCGTCGGCACATGCCGCCCACAGCTGGGCCACGGCGGTCGCGTCCGGGTCAGCGACCGGACCACCGTCCGGCCACACGCTCGTGACGAGGGCAAAGGCGTCAGGCGACATGATGTCTGCGGCGGCGACGACCCGGTCAGGATCGTCGGCGAGGCAGTGCAGGATCGCGATGAAGCCGTCGGCCACGAGCTGGCCGGTGGCCGGGTGGAACAGGTCGCTGTTGTAGTTGACCCGCAGCTGCGGCTCGGTCGGCGCGTCGGTGACCGCCAGCTCGAGTTCGAACCTGGCGGTGCCGTTCTCCATCAGCTCCGGGCACCAGCGCAGCCCACCGCGGTCCGGGACAACCCACGACTGCTCCATCGAGAACATCACCTGGACCAGCGGCAGCCGCGCCGGGTCGCGGTCGGGCTTGACCAGTTCCACCACCCTGGCGAACGGCAGCTCCTGCTGCGCCAGCGCCCGCGCGGTCGCGGTGTGGATAGACCGCACCAGGTCGCTGAGCGGGCCGTCCTGGTCGATCCGGATCCGGATCGTGACTGTGTTCATGAACAGCCCGACGACCGACTCGGTCTCCGGCCGGGTGCGGGCAGCCATCGGCACCGCGATCAGCAGGTCGTCGCTGCCGGTCAGCCGGGCGAGTACGACCGCGTACGCGGCCAGCAGGACGGCGAACAGCGTGGTCCCGTGCCGGGCGGCGAGCTGCCTGAGCGCGCCGGCCAGTCTGTCGTCGATCGTGGTGTCGAGGCACCTGGCGGCGAAAGTCTGGCGTGCCGGGTACGGCTCATCCGTCGGCAGTGGCAGCGCCGACGGCGCATCGGCCAGCTCGTCCCGCCAGAACCGCTCGGCCGACGCGTACCCGCCATCCTCGGCGTGCTCGATCTGCCAGATGGCGAAGTCGGCGTACTGGATCGGCGGTTCCGCGGCAGCCGGGTCGCCACCGCGGCTGATCGCCTCGTAGTCCGCTGACAGCTCGTCGAACAGGATCCGGAACGACCAGCCGTCCGCGACGATATGGTGCATCACCACCCCGAGCACATGAGCTTCCGGCGACAGCCGCACCAGAGCGGCGCGCGCGAGCGGCCCGGTGGCCAGATCCATGGGAGTGCGGGCGAGGTCGCCGATCAGCGCCATGGCGGCCGGCTTCCGCTCGTCGTCGGCAAGCTGCTCGACGGAGGTGACCAGCAGCGGCCGCGCGGCCGGCTCGTCCTCGATCACCTGCACCGGCACGCCGGACTCGTTTCGAAAGGTGGTGCGCAGCGCCTCGTGCCTGACCAGCGCGGCGTCCCAGGCTTGCTGCAGCGCGCTGACCTCAAGCGCGCCATCCAGCCACAGCGCCCACGCGATGTTGTAGGTGGGCTCATCGGAGTCCATCTGGGCCAGCAGCCACATCCGCCGCTGGGCGAATGACGTGGGGAACTCGTACACGGCCACGATCAGCCTTCCTGTTTCTGGTCAGGGGCTTTCTGGTCGACCGCCACCATGCGCAACTCGGCGCTGTAGCGCAGGCCCTGGGCGTCGGTGAGCCACGCCTGGTCCGGGGTGGGCAGCATCTCGACGACGGTCACCGTCGCATCGGCGCCGGCCTTCCGGCGGGTGCGGCGTAGCGACCGGGAGATCAGGTCGATCGATGCGAGGCTGGTCAGGTCCGCGTAGATCGGCTTGCGCTCGCCGGTGAACCGCAGGAACACGTGCCGTGGCAGTCCGTGGCTGGCCGCCCACGCCCTGGCCTGCAGATAGCGGGCGCTCTGGTCGGTGGTGTCGGCGAATCCTGGATCGGTGGCGGCGAACGTCCACCTCTCCCGGCTCACCACGAGATCATCGATGGTGACGCGCGGCGTATGCGCGCTCCGTGGTAGCAGCTCGAAACAATGTGACATCGTGACGCTGATCGCGTCGCCGACGACCTCGAGCAGGCCCCGCTCGAAGGTCCCGTCGCGGCGTCGCACCCGCAGCCCGGCGGGAGAGCTGATCACATCGCAGTCGCCGACTGTCACGGTGGTAGCGGGGTCATAGCCGCAGGAATCGTACGCGGAGACGAGCCGGAGGTCGCCGGCCCCAGGCAACAGGTTGGACAGCCGCGTGCTGGTGCCGCCTTTCTCGCCGGTCTCGGCGAACCATACGGCCCGTCCGTGCATGTCGTGCCGCATGGCGGTGTAAATGACGTCCGGCGCACCCTCGAACTGCAGCCACGTGGCGTAGCGCGTGGTGACGATGCTGGGGTGGACCTCGCCGAGCACCCAGGTGGGCCGGCCGCCAGCGGCGGCGTCCGCGCCCGCGATCATCAGGTCGGGGCTGTGGTGCATCCCCATCGGCCAGGGCAGCGGTCGGGCCGGAAACTCCGACGTGACCCGCTCCCGCAGGTCGTCGGCCCGGAGCTGAACCCGCCGGGCGCCAGGCGGCAGATCCAGGATCGCCGACCAGCGCTGCGCCAGCCCGCGCACCGCAGGCTCGATGAGCTGCGGCGGCTGGTCGAACAGTGCCTCGTTGCCGAGCAGCCACAGGTCGGCGAACGGCACGATGTCGGTACCGAGCGCGGCGACTCGCTCCCGGTAGGCCTCGTCGAAATGCCGGGCGTACAGCGCGCCGATGGCCGTCGTGAACCACCGTGCGCTGTCGAGCACCAGCGCCAGCGCCGCGCGGATGCCATCCAGGGTGTCCGCGCCCAGCCGCACGGTGTCGCCGCGCAGGCACTCCTCATAGGCGAGAGTACGGCCGGCATAGAGCTCTCCCGCCCGTCGGGTAGGCGCGACGCCGGCCAGACGGGTGAAGGTCGCCTCCAGGCCGGCCATGGCCGCGGCCACCCGCTCCCCGTCGCCGGCGGCGTCGGCCAGCTCGTCCTTGGCGGCGGTCAGCTCGTCGAGGGCCTTTACGGCCGGTTCGCGGACGCCTTCGTCGGTGACCCTGGACAGGAACGCCCGCATGGAGCGCTCGGGCCGGGTGTCCTGCGGGGCTACATCGACCTGCCAGGCCAGCCGGTGGCTGTCGGCTAGCCGGTCCATCAGCGCGAAGACTTCCGCGACCTCGCTCAGCCCGGCGCAGGGATCGGCGAGCACCGCAGCCGCGACCGCCCTGGCGTCACGGATGCCGTCGCACGCCCGCATGACCGCGATCTCGGCCGGCGTCAGCGGTACCGCTGGCGCAAGCGGCAGGCGCAGCAGCGTGCCGTCGACGCCCACGAACGGCATCCGCCGTGGCACGAGCCAGGGGCGCAGCGCGATGGCGTGGTCGGCCATGATCGCCTGCACCGCCCAGCCCTCTAGGTAGGTGACGCGTTCGGCGAGGACGCGCCCCGATGCGGCGTGCGTAATCCGGATGCCGGGGTCATCGTCGATCTCCGACCACCCCACCGGCCCGAAGAAGCCGATGGTGTCGTTCTTCGCGCAGTAGCGCTGCAGATAGCTCGCGACGAGCGCTTCGTGCTGCCGGTGCTGGCCATCGCGCTTGGGTGGCTCGGGCCCGCGGCGTAGCAGCGGGTCGATGCCGGTCGTCAGCCCGTGGCGGTTCTGCCAGGCGACCGCTTCCCGCAGCGCCGGCAGGCCAGCGGCCTCGTGCAAGGCCGCGGACAGACGCCGGACCGCGGCGGCGAACTCGCCGGCGTATACGGCTCCGGCCTCTTCTCGCGCTACCGGATCGGTGGCGGCATCGGCGGTGATGACCGCGTCCGCAGCGCGGGCAAGCTCGGCGTCTCCCAGCGTGGCGAGCAGATGGAAAGGGAAGCCCGCCCCACGCAGGCCCACCGTACGCCACAGTGCCCAGTCGCCGGTCAGGCGCACGAGATGCGGCGCGAGCGCGGTTGGCCGGTCCGGTGTCGGCTGCGGGGCCGCTACCCGATAGGCGCTCCGGTCCCTGCGGCTGATGCCTGGCGGCGGGGCGGCCACCCGATAGGCGCTCCGGTCCCTGCGGCCGATGCCGGACGGCGCCACGGCCGATCGCGCCGCGGCCCGGTCGGCCGGCTGGGTCGCGTCGATGGCGGCGGCACAGGCGGCGAGAGTCGGTGCCTCGTAGAACGCGGCCATGGGCAGTTCGACGTCGAACACCTCGCGGATCCGGAACATCAAGCGCGCCGCCGACAGGGAGTTGCCGCCGAGCGCGAAGAAGCTGTCCTCGCGGCCGACATCGCCGCCGCGGGAGCCGTCCGTCGGCAGCAGCAGCCGCCAGATATCGGCGAGCCGCTCCTCGGTGGCGCCGCGCGGCGGGGTGGCCGGCCCGCTGGTCTCCCGCTCGGGCGCGGGCAGCGCGGCACGGTCGACCTTGCCGTTGGCGTTCAGAGGGAGCCGGTCGACGGCCTTGAATCCGGTCGGTACCAGGTAATCCGGCAGCCGGTACGCGAGGAAGTCACGCAGCACTGACGGCCGCAGCGTACTCCGATCCACGCCGTCCGCCGGCGTCACGTAGCCGATCAGGTGCCGCTGCGCGCCCTCGCCCGCTACCAGGACGACCGACTCCCGCACTCCCGGATGCGCGCGGAGAACCGCTGCGACCTCGCCGGGCTCGACCCGGAACCCGCGGATCTTGATCTGATCGTCCAGGCGGCCGACGAACTCGAGTGTCCCGTCGGCGCGCCAGCGAGCCAGGTCTCCGGTCCGGTACAGGCGCGTGCCGTGCCCGGACGGGTCGGGCACGAACGCCCGCGCGGTCGCCGCGGCGTCTCCTGCGTAGCCGCGGGCCAGGCCGTCCCCGCCGGTATGCAGCTCCCCGGTCACGCCGATCGGCGCGGGCCGCCCGCGCTGGTCCAGGACGTGCACGGTGGTGTGCTGGATCGGGCGGCCGATCGGCACCGTCGGCCCCACCTGGCTCGGGTCGGTCATGACATGGCAAGCGGTGAAGGTGGTGTTCTCGGTCGGGCCGTACCCGTTGACCAGAGGCTGGCCGCGGCGCGCCGCGAGCACGGCGCGCACGGTGTCCGGATTGAGCACGTCGCCGCCCGCCAGGACAACGGGGATGCCGGCGATCGCGTCGATATCCGCCTCGGCCAGCTGGTGGAACAGTCCTGCGGTGAGCCACGCGATCGTCACGCCGGCGGTACGCAGCAGCGACGCGATCTCCGACAGCCCGAGCGGGCCGGGCGGCGCGACCACGACCGTTGCGCCGGTCAGCAGCGCGCCCCAGATTTCCAGCGTGGAGGCATCGAACGCGACCGGGGCCAGCTGGAGCATCCGCTCGCCGGGGCCGAGCGAGGCGAACGTCGGGTCGCTGATGAGCCGGATGACGGCGCGCTGCGGCACGGCGACGCCCTTAGGCACGCCGGTCGAGCCTGAGGTGAAGCTGATGTAGGCCAGGCTCAGCGGATGCGAGACGTCCGGCGGCGCGGCGCGCTCATCGGCGGCAAGCGCGGGCCCTGTGCCGCCAGGTACCGTGTCGGCGCGGACCATGTCCACGCCCGCCAGTTCGGGCATGGCGGCGGCGGTCTCGGCCGTGACCAGCATGAGCTGGGCACCCGCGGCAGCGATCATGGCGGCGACGCGGGACGCCGGGCTGCCGATGTCGATCGGCAGGTAGGCGCCGCCGGCTTTCAGCACGGCCAGCAGCGCGGCGATTTGGTCGGTGCCGCGCTCGATCGCCACCCCGACCGGTACATCCGCGCCCACGCCGCGGCGGCGCAGCAGCCAGGCCAGTGCGTTGCTGCGCCGGTCGAGCTCGGCGTAGGTCATGCAGGCGGTGCCGAAGACCAGTGCCGTCGCATCCGGGTCCCTGTAGACCTGGGCCGCGAACAGCGCGGGGATGGTAGCGTCCGTGGGGTAGGCGGCGCTGGTGCGGTTCCACCCGGCCAGGATGTCGGCCTCGGCCGCCCTGCCGAGGTCCAGGTCGGCCAGCGGCACATGCAGCTTGCTGGCGAGCTCGATCAGCGTGGCGCGCAGCTGGTCGAGCATCCGCTGCGCGGAGCCGTCGGCGAAGCGGCGGCGGTCCCAGATCAGCGAAACGTGGATCTGCGGCTCGTCGTACGCGCACAGGGTCAGCGGATACGAGGGCAGCCGATCCAGCCTGGTCGAGCTGGGGGCCCCGTCCCCGCCGGTCAGGCTGGTCTGCAGCCTGCCCCGGTCGAACATGAGCAGGCTGTCCACCAGCGTTGTGTCCGCGGGAAGCCCAGCCCAGGTCAGGGCCGACCCCATCGGCGTGCGCTGGTGCTGTCTGATCCGGTGGATGCCTTCGTTCACCGCCGTCAGCAGCTCGCGCACGGACCATTCCTGATCGAGGCGGACGCGCAGCGGCACTGTGTTGATCAGCAGCCCGACGATGTCCTCGGCGTCGGGGATGCTGTCACGCCGGCACGACCGCGTCACCGCAAGGACGACATCGGTGACACCGCCGTAATGTGCCCGCAGCAGTGCCCACGCGGCGGTGACCATGGTGCTGGAACTCAGCCCGGCGGCACTGGCAGCCTGGCGGACCAGCTCGGAGTCGGCGCGGGAAAGCGCCGTCTGCGCCGTCATCGGCTCGGCGGTCCCGGCCACCGGCGCGCCGAGATAGCCGGGCAGCGGCCGCGGCAGCACGGTGTCGGCGAGGTACTCAGTCCAGAACTGCTCAGAGGCGGATAGGTCATCTGTCATGTGCCACCACCGCACGAACTCGTGGAACGGGGGGCGAGGTGGATCCGGCGCGGCGCGGCCGTCCAAGCTCGCGGCATAGGCCGCGGACACCTCGTCGACCAGCAGCCGCAGCGAGCGCCCGTCCAGCAGCGCGTGGTGGAAGGTCAGGACAGCGCGGTGTGCCGGGGCATCGGTGACGCATCCGTCGGCAGGCGCGACCCGGCGCACGATCGTCAGGCGTACCAGCGGCGCCCGGGTCAGGTCGAATCGCTCCCTCCGGTCTGCCCGCAGGAAGGACTCGAACAGGTGGTCCGGCCCGCTGGCCGGCGGCTGCGGCAGGTCGCGCCACCGGATGTCGATCGACGCGTCCGGGTCGACGACCTGGACCAGCCCGTCCCTGTCGTCCAGGCGGAACGCCGTCCGCAGGACCGGATGCCGCCGCGCGGCGCCGTGCCAGGCCGCCTCGAACGGCTCCCGCTCCAGCGGGTTTGTCCAGTCGAGGGTGACCTGGATGACATCGACACCGTCGTCAGGGAACCGCATGCTGTTCAGGATCATCCCGCCCTGAGCTGGTAACACGGGGTCCCAGGCCGGCGACCCGGTCGGTGCCACTGCGGTCCTGAGCGCAGGGAAGCCATCTGCTCCCGCCGCCAGCCGGGTCAATCGGCGCCGGCCTGCTCATGGTCGCGCATCCAGCGACGCAGCGACTCCGGCCGCATGTCGGTCCAGGTTTCGTCGATGTAGGCCAGGCACTCCTCCTCGGTACCCGTGAATCCGTCTCGACGCCAGCCCGCTGGCAGGTCTCGCTCCGCTGGCCAGATCGAGTACTGCTCCTCGTCATTGACCACGACCGCGTGTGGCCGGGTTGCCTGCGCATCAGGCATCAGCTACTCCCTTCGGCGTCAGGACGCGCTCGTGCTGGCTAGCAGCTGTTCGCGCATGAGGAACTTGCGGACCTTGCCGGTCGGTCCGACCATGATCTCGTCGTCAGCGATGGCCACGATCCGCCGCGGCACCGCCGCCGCTACCTCGCCGAGCGCGGCGCGGACCTCGCCGTCGCGGTCGAGCGCGGGATCGGCGTCTGGCGCGAGCAGGAGCAGCACGTCGATCACGAGCGTGCCGTCGTCCCCGCGGGCTGCCAGGACCGTGCAGTCGCGAACGTCCGGGCAGCGCTTGAGTATGCGCTCCTCGGACTGCGCGGTATAGAGCCAGTTCCCGTCACCGAGGTCGACCGCATCGCTGGCTCGGTCAAGGTGATAGAAGTAGCCGTCCTCGTCGCGGTACATCAGGTCGCCGGTCAGGTAGTAGCCGTTCAGGCGGGTGCGGAAGGTGTTGACCGAGTCGTTCCAGTATCCGAGTGCCAGCGTCGGCGACTTCATGGCGACCATGCCCACCTGGCCGGTCGGAACCTCCTGGCCGGTCCGCTGGTCCACCAGGATGATCTCGGCGAACGGGACCGGCTTGCCGACGCAGCGGTTGTAGCGCTCGCGGCCGGGGCGGTGGCTGATCATGAACCCGCCGTAGCCCATCTCGGTGGAGCCGAGCGTGTCGTTGAACCGGGAGCCGGGCAGGCTGACGATACCGTCCTCGCCGTAGGCGTGGTGGCTACCGACGGCGACCAGGCGGCGGATATGCGACTCGTGTGCGCAGTCCCCGCTGTTGGACCAGAACCGCACCGAGCTGACGTCGCGAGTTGTCAGATCGTAGCGGGCCAGCTCGGACCAGGTGACGGCGAAGCCGAAGACCGCGGTCGGGCGCCAGCGCTCGATGGCTTCGATGATCACCTCGCCGCTGTGCGCGAACGCGCCGCCCTGCTTCGACAGGCACAGCAGCTCGTATCCGTTGCACAGGGCCTCGTTCAGGATGATGACGCCGGCCGTGTGCGCCTGCGGGAACGCGGACATCTCACGCACCGGGCCATGCTGGCGGGGCTCGGTCAGCCGGACCGCCCGCACAGCCGCGAACAGGCTCTGGTGGGAGTGCACGACGGCGGCCGGCCTGCGGGTCGTGCCGGACGAGTGCATGATGGCCACCGGATCGTCGCGGTGGTGCCGGAAGTGCGCCGGCGCACCGGACGGATCGCCCGTGCCGGTCTCGGCCGCGTCGCCGATGATCGGCGCACCGAGGTCGTGCGCGGCCAGCTCAGCGTGGTCGGCGTCGATGATCACTCCGACGCTGCGCAGCCGCCGGATGTACTCGGCCGCAATCTCGGTCGGCATGCTCCCGTTCATCAGGGCCGGTATCGCCCCGAGCCAGGTCAGCGCGAAGAAGTTAAGGAACAGGTCGGCCGCTGACGTCACGTAGACCGCGACCGGGTCGCGCCGCACTATGCCGTGCCGGGCAAACCATTCGGCCCGAGCGGCTACCCGCTCCGTCAGCGTGCGCAGCGACAGTGGCGTCCACGCCGCGATCCCGTCGACCTCGGTATCGAACGTCACCCGCGGCACGTCCATGTCGGCGCCATGCTCGGCGAGCCTGAGCAGCACGTTGCCTGCGCCGAGTTCGGTGTCCGCAGCCAGCACCGCCCGAAGGTTGCTCGCACTCACCGATCTGCCTCCTGCCCTTGTCGCGCGCTCCGTACCAGGTCGGTGTCAGTCCTGACCTGGGCGCGACCGCGCCCCATGCTTGCAACTAGTCTCACTAAGACCCCAGATCAGGCTAGAACGACAGTGATGTCCAGACAATGGCTATACCGCGCGGGCTCCGCTGAAGCCATTTCTGACTCAGCCGCCAATCGCGATGTGCCGGTCATGCGATCTCGCGGCTGAACAGCCGTGATGACAGAACGACGGCCACCACGGCCACCACGGCCAGGATGAGGCTCGCCTGCCAGACAACCTGGGTGCCGACGTGGCCCTGGAAGATCGCCCGCATGGCGTTGATTCCCCAGGCGAACGGGTTCCACAAGGCGACGTTCCTTACCCACAGCGGTGCGACGGTGAGCGGGATAAGGACCCCGGCCAGCAGCCCTAGCGGCTGGGCCACCCCGTTGACCACGTTGACGAGTGCGTTCTCGTTGGTCACGAAGAGCGCCAGGGCGTACGAGATCGAGACGCCAAGCAGCACCATCATCGCCAGCAGCACAAGAGCAAACAGGAAGTTGAGGGTCGCCACCCGCAGCCCGAACATGAGGGCGAACACGGTGACCACGAGCGCCTGAAACCCGATCAGCAGGACGTACATCAGTTCCCGCCCAAGCAGCAGGCCGACACGGCTAAGCGGCGTGACCCGGAACCGGGCGATAACTCCCTGGCGCAGCGCGGCGAGCAGGGCAAATCCAGCGAAAAGGCCGCTGTATATGCCCATGGCCCCGAACAGCGAGGGCACGTAAATCTGATAGGCGTTGCCATAGCTGGAGGCGCCCATGACGGACTTGAGGAACGGGGTGAACAAGGCCAGGTAGGTGATGGGCTGGACCAGCGTGAGCGCGATGGTGGTCGGGTTGTGCACCAATTGCCCGACTTCATACTGGAAGGTCAGCCAAGTATCGCGGGCTAGCTTCATTGCTGCCTTTCTTCCTTTCCGGTTGCCGATCAGTCGGCGAGAGTGCGGCCGGTCTTGGCCAGGAACACGTCGTCGAGGCTCGGCCGGCGGGACTCGATCGCTCCTGGCTCGATCCCCTTGCTGCTCAGCGCCCGCATCACCTGCGGGATGGCCGTGGCGGCGCTGTCCACATAGAGGCGCAACGTGTGGTCGATGGTCTCGCAGGAGTGCACGTACGGCTGTTCGGTGAGGATCTTGGATGCTTCGAGCATGGTCGCGGGCTCCGGTGCGCCCGCGGTGTCAGGCGCGGCTAGGTCAACGATGATGACGTCGCCGGAGATCTCGCGCTTGAGATCCGACGGAGTGCCCTCGGCGACGATCAGCCCGCCATCGATGATCGAGATCCGGTCACAGAGCGCGTCGGCCTCGTCCAGGTAGTGCGTGGTGAGGAAGATCGTCATGCCCTCGTCGCGGAGCCTGCGCACCTCCTGCCACATGCGAGCCCGGCTCTGCGGGTCCAGGCCGGCTGTCGGCTCGTCCAGGAAGATGACCTGGGGCGAATGAATAACGCCGAGCGCGACATCCAGGCGTCGACGCTGCCCGCCGGAGTAGGTGCTGATCCGGCGGTCGGCGAAGTCGTGGAGTTGGAAGGCCACGATGGCTGCTTCAGCGAGGCTCTTCGCGGTGGATTTCGCGACACCGTACATTCGCGCTTGGTGCACTAGGTCGCGCCGTGCGTTGGACTGACCGTAGGTACCGCTGGCCTGCGCTACGAAGCCAATGCGCTGCCGCACCTGCGCCGGGGCGCGCCGGAGGTCCACTCCGGCGATCGTGGCGTCGCCGCCGTCCGGGCGAATCAGCGTGGCCAGCATCCGGAGGGTGGTGGTCTTCCCGGCTCCGTTGGGACCGAGGAAGCCGAAGATCTCGCCGCGCTGCACGGCGAAGTCCACGCCGCGGACCGCATCGACATTGGTGACCTTGCGTTTGCGCCTGGCCCGGAATGACTTGCGCAGACCGCTGACCTCAATGATCATCGAGTCTCCTGGTGCGCGAAGGCCTGATGCGGCCGGAGAATGGCACGGTTCCAAACCCGGGGTGCGGACGTAATGTCACAATCGTCAGGCTAGACGGGGCAGCTTGGTTACACAATGGGCGCCGTAATGGGCGCCGTAATGGCCGCCGCAGCGCGCGCCAGCCGGTCCGAGAGCGCCGGCCCGAGCCGCGCGATCGGCTCAGGCAGCAGCATGTGCCGATGGTCGCAGTCCAATTCGACCGCCTCGATCGGGCCATCGACGAACGACCGCCAGCTTTCCAGCTTCTTGGCCAGCCCTGGCGGATTGCGGGTGGCGGAGAAGAACAGCACGGGACAGTGCACCCGGCCGGGCTGGTGGGTGCGCGCCACCGCGACGTTGTTCTTGATCACGCGCTGCAGCGCGCGCAGACGCTGGTCCGACCAGTCATCAAGCCCCAGACCCGGTCGGCGCCGCACCAGTTCAAGCATCCGTTCCTCGGGCGCCGGCTCGGCGGGGGTCAGCGCGGGCACGTACCCGAACTGCGCGAGAACGAGGTTGTAGATCGCCCAGGGCTCGATCTCGATCACGTCGAGGTCGACCAGACTTGAGTCCAGAATGACGAGCAACCCGATCTGCTGATCGCGGCGCTCGAG
>Ga0116224_10000177_pt1 | contig 55365 bp, 52 predicted proteins | sample Sb_taG_9_FD_89699 | JGI IMG/M metagenome (GOLD analysis project Ga0116224, IMG submission 89699) | Peat soil microbial communities from Weissenstadt, Germany - Sb_50d_b_LC metaG | ecosystem: Environmental > Terrestrial > Soil > Wetlands > Peat | place: Germany: Weissenstadt | collected 2010-09-21 | reverse complement strand
GCATTTCTCATGCACGCAAAGGCTGGCCGTCCGTACCTTACTCGTTACGATTGCGCGTCGCTCTCAGTGAGCAAGACCAGGTCCGCTTGTTCAGTGGCCGCTCGGCCACACCAAGGCCAATGCCATCGAATTAGGTCAGCATGTGTGAAATGTGCCGATCACCGAACATAATCAGAGGCAGCGCACCACCAATTCGTGATTGGCGCGGTCGCTTGCGGCCGCATGGACGATAGCTAGCCGCGCTCTGCCGCCTTCGCCGCCTTCAGTCGACGGTGAAGTAGTCGGGTCCTGAGTAGAACCCGGTCAGCTGCTTCCTGCGCTGCATCAGCAGGTCGTTGAGCAGGCTGGAGGCCCCGATCCTGAACAGCGCCGGGGTCAGCCAGGCCGGCCCGGCGGTCTCGTTGACCAGCACCAGGTACCTGATCGCGTCCTTGGCGGTGCGGACGCCGCCGGCCACCTTGACCCCCACCCGCCGACCCGCCGCCTGTTCGTAGTCGCGGACGGCGGCCAGCATGACCAGCGCCACCGGCGGCGTGGCAGCCGGAGTCACCTTGCCGGTCGACGTCTTGATGAAGTCGGCGCCGGCCAGCATGGCCAGCCAGGACGCGCGGGAGACATTGTCCAGCGTGGCAAGCTCGCCGGTCTCCAGGATCACCTTCAGGTGGGCCGACCCGCAGGCCTCCCGCACCGCCCGGATCTCCTCGTAGACCTGGCCGTACCTGCCAGCCAGGAAGGCGCCGCGGTCGATCACCATGTCGATCTCGTCTGCGCCCGCGTTCACCGCCTCGGCCACGTCGGCGAGCTTGACCGAGAGCGACGCGCGGCCGGACGGGAAGGCGGTGGCCACCGAGGCGACGGCCACGCCGCTGCCCACCAGTTCGGCCCTGGCCAGGCTGACCAGGTCCGGGTAGACGCAGACGGCGGCGACCGACGGAACCGCTGGGTCGCTGGGATCTGGCCGGACCGCCTTCGCGCACAGGCCGCGCACCTTGCCCGGGGTATCGGCACCCTCAAGCGTCGTGAGGTCCACCATCCGGACTGCCGTGTCCAGCGCCGTCAGTTTCGCGTCCTTCTTGATCGACCTGGTGGCCAGGCTGGCCGCCCTGGCTTCGGCGCCCACCTGATCGACACCAGGCAGGCCGTGCAGAACCTGGCGCAGCGCCGCGTCGGAGGTGGCGACACCGCTCAGCCACTGCCGCTCGGCCGACCTGCGGTCAGCGACCGCCTGGCCGGTCAGGCCGCCGGATTCGACACTCACGACTTAGACGCTACCCCGGCCCCGGCTGGCCGGGATAGTCGGATCCGGCCGCACCGAGCTGGTGACCGGCCAGGCTCGAACCGCGAGCCGGCCCCCGACCGTGAGCCAGCACTGACCGGCGCTAGAGCCCGGCCCCGTGCCGGACCGGCCCGACCACGGCCGGTGCCATCGCCACGGCGAAACCTGGCTTGATCACCGTGTTGATCAGCTCAAGCCGCTCGTCGAACGGCGCGAACGCGCTCTTCATCGCATTGATGGTGAGCCACTGAATGTCCGACCAGCCGTAGCCGAACGCATCCCGCAGCGCGGCGAACTCCGACGACAGCGTCACCCCGCTCATCAGCCGATTGTCGGTGTTCACCGTGACCCGGAACGACAGCCGCCGCAGCAGCCCGATCGGGTGCTCCGCGATCGATCTGGCCGCCCCGGTGTGCACATTGGAGGTCGGGCACATCTCCAGCGGGATCCGCCGGTCCCTGACGTAGCTGGCGAGCAGGCCAAGCCTGGCGCTGCCATCGGGCTCCACCACGATGTCGTCGATGATCCGGACGCCGTGGCCGAGCCGCTCGGCGCCGCACCACTGCACGGCCTCCCAGATCGACGGCAGCCCGAACCCCTCGCCCGCGTGGATGGTGATGTGGAAGTTCTCCCGCGCCACGTACTGGAAGGCGTCCAGGTGCCGGCTGGGCGGACTGCCCGCCTCCGCGCCGGCGATGTCGAACCCGACCACGCCCTCGTTTCGGTGCCGCACCGCGAGCTCGGCGATCTCCAGCGACCGCGCCGCGGTCCGCATCGCGGTCAGCAGCGCGTACACCCGGATCCCGCGACCCGCGCTGCCGATCGCGAACCCTTCGAGCACCGCCTCGACCACCTGATCCAGGTTCAGCCCGGCGCTGACATGCAGCTCGGGGGCGAACCTCACCTCGGCGTACACCACCCCGTCGGCCGCCAGGTCCTGCGCGCACTCGGCAGCCACCCGGACCAGCGCGTCGCGGGTCTGCATCACGCCGACCGTGTGCTTGAACGCCTCCAGGTAGAGCTCGAGCTGACCCCGTTCGGCGGCGGTGTTCATCCAGGCGCCGAGCTCGATCGGCTCGCTGGTCGGCAGGTCACGGTAACCGGTCTGCTCGGCGAGCTCGACGATCGTGGCCGGGCGCAGGCCGCCGTCGAGATGGTCGTGCAGCAGCACCTTGGGTACCCGGCGGATCTGCTCAAGCGTGATGGACACGCGGTCCATTCTGACTCAGGCGATGCGCTCGATCACTGCCGGGCCGAGCACTGGCTGCTGCTCCCCGATCTCGATGCCGCCGTCGAGCGCCTGCACCGCCCGGCCGAACCGCGCCGCGTCGTCGGCGCGCAGCTCAAGCAGCGGCTGTCCCTCCTGCACCCGCTCCCCTGGCTTGGCCAGGCAGATCACCCCGGCGGCGGCGCTGACCGGGTCCTCCTTGCGGGCCCGTCCGGCCCCCAGCCGCCAGGCGGCCGTCCCGACCGCGAGCGCGTCGAGGCGGCGCAGCCAGCCAGATTCCGGCGCTCGCACCAGCAGACTGTGCGCCGCGGCCGGCAACGCGGCATCAGGATCGCCGTCCTGCCCGGCGATCATCTCCCGCCACTTGGCGAGCGCGCTGCCGTCAGCGAGCGCGACCGCCGGGTCCGCCTCGATGCCCGCGAGCGAGAGCATCTCCCGCGCCAGCTCAAGCGTCACGGTGACCAGGTCAGCGGGGCCGGTGCCGCTCAGCACTCCGACGGCCTCGGCCACTTCGACCGCGTTCCCCACCGCGCGGCCGAGCGGGGTGTCCATCGACGTCAGCAGCGCGGTCGTGCGCACCCCTGACTCAGTGCCGAGCCGGACCATGGTCCGCGCCAGCTCGCGCGCCCGGTCGAGTTCGCGCATGAACGCCCCGCTGCCGACCTTCACATCAAGCACCAGGGATTGCGTTCCCTCCGCGATCTTCTTGGACATGATCGAGCTGGCGATCAGCGGAATCGACTCGACCGTCCCCGTGACGTCGCGAAGGGCATAAAGCTTGCGGTCGGCTGGCGCGAGGTCGGCACCGGCCGCGCAGATGACACAGCCGACAGTCGACAGCAGGTGAACAAATTCGCGCGCGGACAGTCCGGCCCGCCAGCCTGGTATCGCCTCCAGCTTGTCCAGCGTGCCGCCGGTATGGCCGAGCCCCCGGCCGGACAGCTGAGGCACCGCCGCGCCGCAGCTCGCCACCAGCGGCGCGAGTATCAGCGACACCTTGTCCCCCACCCCGCCGGTCGAGTGCTTGTCGACGGTCGGGGCGGGCACCGAGCTCAGGTCGAGCCGCTGCCCTGAGGCGATCATGGCATCGGTCCAGGTCCGCAGCTCGGCTGGCTGCAGGCCGCGGAAGAAGATCGCCATGCTCATCGCCGACATCTGCTCGTCGGCCACCCGGCCGCCGGTGTAGGCGTCGATCAGCCAGCGGATGTCACCGTCGGTAAGCACCCGGCCGTCCCGCTTGGCCCTGATCAGATCGACGGCGTCAGGGGCGGCCGCGGCGGGCTCAGGCACGAGCGTCACGGCGCTCGGCCAGGTCCGTGCCGGTGAACGCGTCAGGCAGCAGCGCGCCGAGCTTGCGCGGCCCGGCGTCGGAATCGAGCAGCAAGCCGGTGCCGCCCGCCTCGAGCAGCAATTGCCTGCAGCGGCCGCACGGCACCAGCGGCTTGCCGTCGGCGGCGACCACGCTGACCGCGACCAGCCGCCCGGCCCCGGCCGCGTGCAGCGCGGACACCAGTCCGCACTCGGCGCACAGGGTCAGCCCGAATGAGGCGTTCTCCACGTTGCAGCCGGTCACCACGGCGCCGTTGGCCGCCTGCCCGGCGGCGCCGACCCGAAGCCGCGAGTAGGGCGCGTACGCGTTGCCTGCGGCAGCGACGGCCGCCGCCCGCAGCGCGGGCCAGTCGATGGACATCGGGCGGCTCCGGTGGATGGGGACTGTCGGTCAGGTGATTGTAAGGGTCTCGATTTCACAACAGCACCGACCTGCAGTCACTACCCGCTTCCGCAACAGACCCGGCAGTAATAGATTCCTCACCATCCCGGGGGGACTCCGGGGGTTCTCCATGCCTTGACCGGCCGGGCCGGGTTTCAGGCCGGTGACGTTCGGCGGCACCACGCCGCCCTAGAGGAGGTATCCGTGAGAGGGACAGCCAAGACTGTCGCTGCTCTGAGTGTTCTGGCGATGATTACCGCCGCATGCAGCAGTAGCAGTAGCTCAACTACTCCGACCGGCGGCTCGTCAAGCAGCACCACCGCCGCCAGTTTCAAGGCGTGCATGGTCACCGACACCGGCGGCATCGACGACAAGTCGTTCAACCAGTCGTCCTGGCAGGGCATGCAGGCGGCTAAAGCGGCTCAGCCCAACATCCAGATCACCTATCTGCCCTCGACCACCACGGCCGACTACGCCTCGAACATCAGCACGTTCATCGCGCAGAAGTGCGGGATCATCGTGACGGTCGGCTTCCTGATGGCCGGCGCGACCGAGACGGCCGCCAAGTCCAACCCGACCCAGAAGTTCGCGATCGTGGACTGCTCCTATGCCTCCTTCTGCCTCAGCGGCGCGAAGGAGACCAACATCGACCAGCTCGTGTTCAACACGGTGCAGGACAGCTTCCTCGGCGGCTACCTGGCGGCCGCCACGAGCAAGACCAAGGTGGTGGCGACCTACGGCGGCCAGAACTTCGGCACCGTCACCATCTACATGGACGGTTTCTACGACGGCGTCCAGTACTACAACGCCCAGCACCACGCCAACGTCAAGGTGCTCGGCTGGAACGAGAAGACCCAGAAGGGCAACTTCATCGGCAACTTCACCGACCTCGGCGCCGGCCAGGCCCTCACCAATACCTTCATCGGCGACCAAGCTGACGTCATCTTCCCGGTCGCCGGCGGAGTCGGCCTCGGCACCGCGAAGGCCGTCCAGACCGCTGACAACGGCGGCAAGAACGTCAGCATCGAGTGGGTGGACACCGACGGCTGCATCAGTGCCGCGCAGTACTGCAAGTACTTCCTCACCTCGGTGACGAAGGGCATCACCGAGGCGGTCAAGACCGCGGTGCTCGCAGCGGCCAACGGCACCTTCGCCGGCGGTACCTACGTCGGCACGCTGGCCAACGGCGGCGCGGCCCTCTCGCCGTTCCACCCGCCGTGGACCACCAAGGTTCCGGCCGCGCTGCAAGCCGAGCTCAACACGCTCAAGTCGGAGATCGAGAGCGGCAAGATCGTGCCGGCCACCAAGGCTCCGGTGTAAACCAGTCCTTCCACTAGAAGTAGTGTCTAACCGGTCAGCTGCCCCGGACCCAGTCCGGGGCAGCTGACCGGAGCCAGTGGGAGGAGCCCGCCAGTGAAGCTTGAGCTACGCGGCATCACCAAGCGTTTCGGCGGACTCGTAGCGAACGACCAGATCGACCTTGTGGTCCAGCCCGGCGAGATCAGGGCATTGCTCGGCGAGAATGGCGCTGGCAAGACCACCCTGATGAACGTGCTCTACGGCCTGATGCAGCCGGATCAGGGCGAGATCCTGCTCGATGACAAGCCGGTACATATCCGGTCCCCGAAGGATGCGATCAGCGCCGGGATCGGCATGGTGCACCAGCACTTCATGCTGGTCCCGGTGTTCACGGTCGCCGAGAACGTCACGCTCGGGGTGGAGCGCGTCCGCGGCCTCGGATTGCTCGACCGACGGCGAACCCGCCGCGACGTGCATGAGCTGTCCGAGCGGTTCGGACTCCAGGTAGATCCTGACGCCTACATCGAGGACCTGCCGGTCGGCGTGCAGCAGCGGGTGGAGATCATCAAGGCGCTGCTCCGCGACGCCAGCGTCCTGGTGCTCGACGAGCCGACCGCGGTGCTCACCCCGAATGAGACGCTGGACCTGTTCCGGATCATGCGGGAGCTTCGGGATGGCGGCCGGTCCATCATCTTCATCTCGCACAAGCTCAAAGAGGTCCAGACGATCGCCGACAACATCACGATCATCCGGCGCGGCAAGGTGGTCGGCGAGCGCCCTCCCAGCACTACAGGCTCCGAGCTAGCCGCGCTGATGGTCGGCCGGTCCGTACAGCTGCGGGTCAGCAAGGACGAAGCCAGGCCGGCCCAGGTCCGGCTGGAGGTCCGCGATCTCACCGTCCACGACGACCGCGGCGGGATGGCCGTTTCCGGGGTGTCTTTCCAGGTCCGCGGCGGCGAGATCCTCGGCATCGCCGGCGTCCAGGGCAACGGGCAGACCGAACTGTGCGAAGCGCTGATGGGCCTGCGGCCCTCGACCGGGTCGGTGCTGCTCGAAGGTCACGACATCGGTGACGCAAGCACTCGCGACCGGCTGCGGGCCGGCATCGGGTACATCCCCGAGGACCGGCAGGAAGACGGCCTGGTCGGCGCCTTCTCGGTCGCCGACAACCTGGTGCTCGACGTGTATGACCGGCCTCCGTACGCCTCCGGCATCGCGCTCAACCTCGGCGCGATCAGAGCCGCAGCGGACCGCCTGGTGTCCGACTACGACGTGCGGACCACATCGGTGCTCACCACGGTGGGAACTCTGTCGGGCGGAAACCAGCAGAAGGTCATCGTCGCCCGTGAGCTCAGCCGCGACAACAAGCTGCTGCTCGCCAGCCAGCCCACCCGCGGCTTGGACGTCGGCTCGATCGAGTTCGTGCACAAGCAGATCGTGGCGCAACGTGACCGCGGCTTGGCGGTCGTGATCGTCTCATCCGAACTTGACGAGATCTACGCGCTGTCGGACCGGATCGCCGTGATGTACGAGGGCAGGATCGTCGGGTACTGCCAGCCCGACATTCCCGAAGCGGAACTCGGCCTGATGATGGCCGGCGCGACTGCTGGCGAGGCCGCGCACGCGGCCGGGCAGACCGACGGTAGCCAGGCGACGCACGATCCGGACCTGGATGAGGCGCTTGAGCTGCCCGGTGCACTGGACACCAAACCCCCGGCCGCCGAGCCGCAAGCGCAGGAGCCTGAGCCATGAGTGACCCGCCGACCGCAGCCGAACCCGAACCGGCCCAGGCCGCGATCGCCGTCGGCCCCGACCAGCCGGAGCAGGCCGGCCAGGCCGGCCCTGGCAGGTCGCGGCTCAGGCTGACCGCGAACGTCATCATCCAGGCGATCACGCAGGGCAGCTCGACTGTTATCACCATCCTCGCGATCTTTCTCGCGCTCGTCGTCGGCGGCGTCCTGATCGTCTTCAGCGATCCCGTGGTGACGCATGCCTGGAGCCAGTTCTTCAGCGCACCGGGATATGCGCTGGCGCAGACCTGGGACTCGGTGTCCTTTGCCTACTCCCAGATGTTCGAGGGCGCGATCCTCAATCCGTCGACCGTCAGCGCCGCGTTCCACGGCGGATCGATCGCTGCGATCTTCTATCCGCTGTCGTCGACCGCCGCCCAGGCGACGCCGCTGATCCTCACCGGCTTGTCGGTGGCGATCGCGTTCCGGGCCGGCCTGTTCAACATCGGCGCCTCCGGCCAGTGGGTGGGCGGTGCGATCGTGGCGACCTGGCTGGGCTTCGGGGTCAGCCTGCCGCCCTTCATCCACGTCGTGGTCTGCCTGATGGGCGCGTTCGTCGGTGGCGCCGTCCTCGGCTGGTTCGTCGGCGTGCTCAAGGCCCGTACCGGCGCGCACGAGGTCATCGTCACGATCATGCTCAACTACGTAATGTACGACCTGCTCTCGTATCTGCTGTCCCATCCGGCCATGCTCCAGCAGCCAAAGCAGACCAACCAGATCGCGCCCTTCATCGCCAACGACGCGAACCTGGCGCACGTCGGCGGACCACCACCGCAGGTCGGGATCGGCTTCCTGATCGCGGTCGCGGCTGCCTTCGCATGTGCCTGGCTGCTGTCCCGCAGCACCACCGGATTCCAGTTCCGCACCGTCGGCGCCAGCCCGAGCGCGGCCCGCAGCTCCGGCATCAACGTCGAGCGGTCCTGGGTCCTGGTGATGCTGCTGGCGGGCGGCCTGGCTGGCCTGTCGGCGGCTACGGTCATCCAGGGGACGAACACCCAGCTGACCTTCAATAGCTACGGCACGTACGGATTCGATGGCATTACCGTGGCGCTGCTCGGCCGGGCCAAGCCGCTAGGAGCGGTGCTCGCCGGGCTGCTGTTCGGCGCTCTGCATGTGGGCGGCACGTACGCGGAGGGAGCCACCCTCGGCCAGGTTCCGGCCAACATCGTCCAGGTGCTCGAAGGGCTGATCGTGCTATTCGTCGCCGCGCCGGCGCTGATCCGTGCGGTATTCAGGCTGCGCGCCACCAGCGGCACCGGAATGGAAGCGGTTGCGAAGGGGTGGAACGGGTGACGGCCATCGCCACGGCAGTACGCGCGCCGCTCACAGCCAACCGCAGGTATCTCGCCGCGGTCACGTTCAGCGCTCTCGGACTGCTCGACATCTTGGTGTTCGGGCTGTTCGCGCATGCCGGCGATGCCGGATTCAACCTGTCACAGTCCGGTTCCGGCATCCAGATCCCGGTGATCCGGGTGCCCGCCGCGCCCGTTTGCTACGCGCTCGGCGTTGTCTCGATCGGGCTCGGTGCGCTGCGCGCGACGGTTGACCTGAATCGCCGGGGCAAGCGGGTCAGCATCGCCGTGGTTCTGCTGTGCTTCCTGGTATCCCTGCTCTGCTGGGCCGACGCCGGCGCGATCCCGCTGAACATCATCAACTTGATGCAGGGCACCCTGATCTCATCGATTCCGCTGGTGCTCGGCGCGCTCGCAGGCTGCCTGTGCGAGCGCTCCGGCGTGATCAATATCGCCATCGAGGGGCAGCTGCTGTTTGGCGCGTTCACGGCCGCGATCGTGGCCAGCGCATTCGGCGGCCTGTGGGTCGGGCTGATCGCCGGATCGCTAGCCGGCGGGCTGGTCGGCCTCGCGCTCGCGGTTTTCGCGATCACGTTCCTGATGGACCAGATCATCCTCGGCGTGGTGCTCAATGTGCTGGCGCTCGGACTGACCGACTACCTGTATGACCGGCTGATGGCGCAGAATCCCAACTACAACACGGGAATCACCTTCAACTCGATCAAGATCCCTGGACTTGGCGATATTCCGGTCATCGGCCCGATCTTGTTCGATTCGAACGTCTTCCTGTACATAACCTACTTTATGATCATCGCCGTCCAGATCGGTCTGTTCTATACCCGGTGGGGACTGCGGGTCAGGGCGGTCGGCGAGCATCCGACCGCCGCCGACACGGTTGGCATCAGGGTGCTGTGGACCCGATATCGCAACGTGATCATGGGTGGCCTGAGCGCTGGCATCGGCGGGGCCTTCCTGACCATCGGGTCGGTCGGCAGCTTCAACCCGGATATCAGCTCCGGCTTCGGCTTCATCGCCCTCGCGGCGTTGATCTTCGGTCGCTGGACCCCGCTCGGCTCGCTCGCCGCCGCGCTGCTCTTCGGCTTCTGCCTGGAACTAGCGCTCGTCCTGCCCACGGTCAACCCGTTGCTGCCGCCGCCCATCATGAACACGGCGCCCTATGTTGCCACGATCATCGCCGTGGCCGGCCTAGTCGGCAAGGTCCGAGCACCGGCCGCCGACGGTCAGCCCTATATCAAGTCATGAGCGTCGGCAGTGCCCGTTAGGCTGCTGCGGTGATCACACAATGACCTCGGACGCTTACTCAGCCGCACAGGCCAGCGCGGCGAACCTGGCTCTGCTGTCCGGCCAGCCAGCGCACGACGCGGCCGTGGTGCTCGGCTCCGGCTGGGCAGCCGCGGCTGACGCCCTGGGCACGCCGACGGCCGAGTTCTCGCTGCTCGAACTCGGCGGCTTCGCGCAGCCGACCGTGCCCGGCCACTCGGCCATGGCCAGATCGCTGCTGATCGGCCAGACCCGGGTAGTGATCTTCCTCGGCCGGACGCACCTGTACGAGGGGCACCCGGTCGACGCCGTGGTGCACGGGATGCGGACCGCGGTCGCGGCCGGCTGCCGGGTCATCGTGCTGACCAACGCTGCCGGTGGCATCAAGGCCGGTCTCTCGGTCGGTCAGCCCGTGCTGATCAGCGACCACCTGAACCTCACCGGCCGGTCCCCGCTGACCGGACCCGAGCCTCCGCCCGGCTACGGATCGCGGTTCACCGACCTTTCTGAGCTGTACTCGCCCCGGCTGCGCGCCCTGGCCAGGCAGGCCGATCCCAGCCTCGACGAGGGTGTCTACGCGGCACTGCCAGGCCCGCATTACGAGACGCCGGCCGAGATCCGGATGCTGCGCGCCGCCGGTGCCGACCTCGTCGGCATGTCCACCGCGCTCGAGGCGATCGCCGCGCGGCACCTCGGTGCGGAGGTACTGGCGATCTCGCTGGTCACGAATCTGGCCGCCGGGCTGGACCACACCGGGCTGAACCACGCCGAAGTGGTCGAAGCGGGGAGAAACGCGGCTGCCCGGCTTGGTGGCTTGCTCGGCCAGATCCTGCCGCGGGTGCTCCCGGCCAGCGAAGCGGCGGCCAGCGAAGCGGCGGCCAGCGAAGCGGCGTCCAGCGATCCGGCTCAGCCCGGCCACCCGCCGACCGGCCTGAGCGGCGCGGCCAGCGACGGCCACGAGTTGCGGGCTGGCTGACGTGATCGATGACGAACTCTACGCTCAGGTCACCGCCTGGATCGCCAACGATCCGGACGAGGCAGACCGGGCCGAGCTAGCTCAACTGCTGCTGGCCGCGTCCGAATCCGGTACCGGCGACCAGGCCGAGAAGGCAGCGGCTGAGCTAGCTGACCGGTTCGCTTCGCGGCTGGAGTTCGGCACCGCCGGCCTGCGCGGCGCCATCGGTGCCGGGCCGAACCGGATGAACCGGGCCGTGGTCCGCGGCACGACGGCCGCCCTGGCCCGCTGGCTGCTCTACATCGATCCCGCCGCCGCCCAAGCCGGGGTCGCGATCGGGTGCGACGCCAGGCACCGGTCCGATCAGTTCGCTCAGGAGGCGGCCCGCGTGCTGGCCGGTGCCGGCATCGTGGTACACCTGCTGCCACCGCAGGAGCCGACACCATTGCTTGCGTTCGCGGTCGGATACCTCCGTGCGGCCGCCGGAATCATGATCACGGCCAGCCACAATCCGCCGACCGACAACGGCTACAAGCTCTACCTCAGCGACGGCGCGCAGATCGTGCCGCCCGCTGACCTGGAGATCGAGGCGGCGATCAGGTCACTCGGCCCGCTGTCCCAGGTGCCGGTTGCAGCTGCGGACAGCCCGCTGATCATCCAGCACGGTGATCAGATCGCATCGGCTTACCTGGACGCGATCTGCGCGGTTTCCCCCGCTCCGAAGGGATCGGCCTGGCTGCGCTTCATCTACACGCCGTTGCACGGCGTCGCCGGTGACCTGGCCCTGCGGGCGTTTGAGCAGGCGGGATTCCCGCCACCTGACGTCGTCGAGGCGCAGGCCGAGCCCGACCCCGACTTCCGCACGGTGGCCTTCCCAAATCCAGAGGAGCCTGGCGCGCTCGACCTCGCGCTGGCAATGGCCCGCCGGTCCGGTGCCGATCTGGTGATCGCCAACGACCCGGACGGCGACCGGCTGGCCGTGGCAGTACCCGACGATGACGTGCCCGGCGGGTGGCGGACGCTCTCCGGCGACCAGGTCGGCGCGCTGCTCGGCGCCTATCTGCTCGGGCAGTACGCCGGGTCCGGCGGAGCGCACGGGTCCGGCGGGAGGCACGAGTCCGGGAAGCACGAGTCCGGCGCGTTCGGCGGGCACGAGTCCGGCGCGTTCGGCGGGCACGATGGGCCAGCCGACTTGGTCAGCCAGCGGCCGCTGGTAGTCACCACGATCGTCTCAGCCACCATGCTCGCCAGCATCGCGGCCGCGGCCGGCGCCCAGTACGCGGAGACGCTGACCGGATTCAAGTGGATCGCCCGTGCCGGTGAGCTGCGCCCTGAGAGCCGGTTCATCTTCGGCTATGAGGAGGCGCTCGGCTACACGATCGGCCGCACGGTACGGGACAAGGACGGAATCGGGGCTGCGCTCGCCGTGCTCTGCCTGGCCGCGCGAACCCGATCGGGTGGTGAATCGCTGCTTGAGGCCTACGACGCGCTGGAAGTCGCGCACGGTGTGCACCTGACCGAGCAGCTGACCATTCCGACCACGGCACCGGTCCATGTGATGTCCAGGCTCCGGGCCGCGGCGCCGCAGGAATTGGCCGGGCAGCCGGTCATCAAGTCATCCGACCTGACCGGCGGAACCGCGGACCTGCCCTCGGCCGACGTGCTCAGATACTGGCTTCGCGGCGCTCGGGTGGTGATCAGGCCGAGCGGCACCGAGCCCAAGATCAAGGCGTATCTGGAGGTGGTGGAGCCGGTCAGCTACGGCAGGCTGGACGAGGCCAGGCGCGCGGCGGGCGCCAGGATGCAGCCGCTCCGCGAGGCGGTGCGCGAACTGCTGCTGGACAGCTGAGCAGAACCGGCCAGGCCCAGGAGGGCGGCGGCCGCGGCGGCGGACCGGCCTAGGAAGGCTGCCGCCCCGGCGGACCCTGCCCAGGAGGGCGGCGGTCGCGTCCGCGGGCGCGCCGTGGCAAGCTCGGTGTCATGAGTCATCCGCACGATCATTCGCATCAGCATTCTCACGACGGCGTGGCTTGTGACGTCGCGCACGGCACCGCTCCAGCTGCACAGGACCGGGTACTGGTTGCCGTCTTCGCCAATCCGGTCGCGCGATTCTTGCTCAGCTACGCCGCTGACGCCGGGTACCGCCCGGTGCTTGTTGAACCTGATCCGGATCTCGCCAGCGGCATCGGCGAGGCGGGCATCGAGGTGCGCGCGGCGATCGGGTCTTGCCCGGACGCCGGTACCGACGTGGTCGTCACCGACCATCACCGGGAAGAGCTTGGCGTGATGCTCCGCGATGCGCTGGCCACCCCCGCCCGCTGGGTCGGGATCATGGGCAGCCCGCGCCACGAGGCACCGCATCTGCAGGCGCTGGCGATGCTCGGCGTCGCGCCCGATGAGATTAGCCGGGTGCATCGGCCGATCGGCCTGAACATCGGCTCCAAGACGCCGCCTGAGATCGCCATCTCGACGCTGGCCGGGCTGATCGCCGACCGGAACGGCCGCCCAGGCGGATTCAGCTTCGACTAACGCGCCTGCTCGCACGGCCCAGCTTGATCACGCGGTTCTTTCGGTGCATGCGACTGAAAGAACCGCGTGATCAAGGAAAACACCACGAACGACACAGCATCTATAGGAGGTACGCGATGGCTAACTCGAGTCCGTGGCCGCTGATCCACGCCGAGCGCAAGGCACTGGCCGACGACCTGGCATCGCTCGATGACGCCGGTTGGGCAACTCAGTCATTGTGCAGCCAGTGGTCAGTGCTTGACGTTCTCGGCCACATGACAGCCGCCGCGAAGATGACGCCGCCCAAGTTCTTCGCGAAACTGGCCGCCTCAGGGTTCCGGTTCAATGCACTGACCGCCAAGGACATCGCCACGGAGACCGCCGGCGGGCCGGCCGCTTGCCTGGCCGAATTCCGCAGAATCACCCCCGCGACGACGCACCCGCCGGGCCCGGTCGAGGCGATGCTGGGCGAGGCCATCCTGCACAGCGAGGACATTCGCCGGCCGCTCGGCATCAAACGGGAGTACCCAGCTGAAGCCGTCATCCGGGTCGCTGACTTCTTCAAGGGCTCGAACCTGCTGATCGGCGCTAAGAACCGGATCGCCGGGCTGAGCCTCCGCGCCACCGACGCCACCTGGACCACCGGCACCGGCCCTGAGGTGACCGGACCCGTGCTGTCACTCGCGCTCGCGATGACCGGCCGCGGTGTGGCGCTTGACGACCTTTCCGGCGACGGGCTCGAGACGTTCCGTTCCAGGTTCTGAGCCGATGACCGAGCAGGCTGGCTACTCCGGCACCCCGCTGCCGCGCAAGCTTGGCATCGGCGAGGACGACGAGGTGGCGGTGATCGGCGCGCCTAACGGGTTCGCCGACCGGCTGGCAGCGGAGCTGCTCGGCCAGGCCGTGATCCACACCGACCTGACGCAGGCTCCGCTGTTCGACGTCATCGTGGCCTTCATCACCTGGCAGGTCGACCTGGAGAGCAGCCTTGACCTGTTGCGCGCGCGGATGGCGCCGGCCTGCGGGCTGTGGATCGCGTGGCCGAAGCGGGCCGCCAAGGTACCTACCGACATGACCGAGAACGTGATCCGCGAGATCGCGCTGCCCACCGGTCTGGTCGATAACAAGGTCTGCGCCATCGACCAGACCTGGTCAGGGTTGCGCCTGGTGATCCGCCGCGAGCTCAGGTAGGGACCGTTCGCGGACACCCAGCCAGGGCGTGGTGCCGGGCATTCCTCAGTCCCGGAAGCTTTGCCTACCACCTCGGCGTGATGTATGTCGGATCGACGTACCAGCCACCGTTGCTGACGACGTTGTACTGGTTGGCTTCATCGAGACCCGCAGCAGGGACGGCTCCGCCGCCGGTGGCCTGCAGGAACGTCTGCATGCTCGGCGGGGCTTGGGCAGACACGGCGACGCGGAGCGTGATCTGCGATTGGGCGCCAGCACCGAGTGTGACTCCGTGGCCAGTCGTGCAGGTGGCCGTCGTGACCCGACATGACCAGCCGGTGCCGGACATGGCCAGCGCGGTCAGGCCTGCGGGCAGGTCAGCGGTGAACGTGACGGTGCCGCTGGTGGCCGCGAAGCCGACGTTGGCGACCGTGATGTGGTAGGCGTCGCCTGCCACCAGGCCGTCGCCGGCGATGAACGGTGCGTAGGGCACGCCCGCCGCCGAGTCGAAGCTGGTGACGGCCAGCTCTGCCAGCTGTCTGACCGTGGTGGCGTCGGTCCCGGTGGCAACGCCGGCGTTGCCGCCTCCCGCCACCGACACGGCGTTACTGACCGACGGCAGGGCATCGTCCGCAGCCGCGACGGTCAGTGTGATGGGCGGGTAGGAGGCGCCCGCAGCCAGCGAGTCGAACCGGTAACAGGTCGGCTGCGGCTCATAGGTGTTCAGCACGCTGCTGCGGCGCGCTGCCGTCGTCGGCGGCAGCGCGGGCGGCGCCAGTGAGCATGACCAGCCGGCGCCCGACATCTCGACCGGCGTAAGGCCTGCGGGCAGCGAGTCGGTCACGGTCACCATGCCCGATGTCTGGCCCGCAGTGGCCGCGTTGGACACGGTCAGCAGGAAGGAGTCGGATGCGTCGCCTTGTGCGAAGCTCCCAGAGTGGCTGCTCGCCACGGCCAGGACGGGCGGTGCGGGCGGCGGCGGCGGGGTTCCCGCCGGGCCGGTCTGACCGATTGTGGTGGGATCGGTGGCGGTCTGGCCGCCGGCCGCGGTCGAGGAGTTTGGCCCGGACGTCATGCCGCCACCGGACACGGTTACCGAGTTGGTCACCGTGGCTGGCGCGTTGGCCGCCACCGAGACGGTCAGCGTGATTGGCGGGTACGCGGAACCGACTGCCAGTGCGTCGCTCCGGTAGCAGGTCACGGCGACGACGTTGCAGGTCCAGCCGGAGCCGGACATCGCGGCAGCGGTCAGGCCCCAGGGCAGGCTGTCGGCGACGGACACCAGGCCGAGTGCCGGACCGCCGACGGCTGAGTTTGGGCCTGCCACGTTGGAGACGGTGAGGGCGTAGGTGTCGGCGCTGTCGCCCTGGGTGAAACTGCCCGAATGGGTGCTCGCGATGTTCAGATCGGCCGCCTGCTGGATTGTCGTCGCGGCGCTGACTGAGGCGGCTGGGGCGGCATCGCCGCCGCCGGATACCAGCACCGTTTCGTTCCCGGTCGCTGGCGCATTGTTGGCAACGCTGGCCACGACCGTGATCGGCGGTTCCTCGCCGTTCTCGCCCGCCAGCGCATCGGTCCGGTAGCAGGTGTTGGGCGGCTCGGTGTATGGCGTCGTGATCGCGCTCTGGTTGCAGGTCCAGCCGCTGCCGTACAGCGCCTGGATCCGCACGCCGGTCGGCAGGGCCGTGATGGTCGCGGTAATCGGCGCGCCTGCGCTGCCGTTGGTCGGGCCGCCGCCCTGATTGATCACGGTGATCTGATATTGGTCGCCAGCGTCACCCTGGCGGAAGGCGCCATCGATGGCGTTGTCAGCGGTAAGGTCGGGCACCCCGACGATCGGGGTGGCGCTGGCGATCGATGCGGACGGGCCGGAGGCGGCCCCGCCGGCCACCGAGACGGCGTTGGTCACGTGCAGTCCGTCGGTGGATTCCTGGGTGCCGAAACCGGCCTGCAGCGGTATCTGCACGGTCAGCGTGATCGGCGGGTACGACTGGCCAGGCTGGAGCACCGCTGGCCCGCCGCCGGATCCGCCGGTCTCGGCACAGACCTCGGTCGGGTCGTTGGAGGTGTCGCAGGTCCATCCTGACCCGGTGATCGAGACCATGCTGATGTTGGGATCGACGATGTCGGTGAGCGTGACCGGGGTTGATCCGTCCGTGGCGGTACGGCCCGAGTTGGTCACCGTCAGCGTGTATGTGTCGGCGGCGTCGCCCTGGGTGAAGCTGGTCGCTGGCGTCGTCGTAGCCGAGTTCGCTACCGAGGTGATGGTCCACGCTGGTCCCTTGCCGCCGTGGGGTGACGCGGTGGTGCGGTAGCGGGACGCTGCCGTCCACGGTGCGGTGCCGCTGCCCGGGCTGGCGCTCCCGGCGACGCCAGGCACCCCGTTTGCCGTGCCGAAGTGCTGGATCCGTGGCGCGCGGTCCGCCGCGCTCACGGCCGCGTGAGCGGCGTGGGTCTGCGCCGCGGCAACGGCGACGGCAGGAACGTTCCAGCCGTAGACGCTCACTACTGGCGTGGTGCCATCCAGCAGCGACGCGCGGTAGGTCGCGGTCAGGGTCTCCGACTCGCCAGGCCACAAGGTGATGTCATTGTCGCTCCAGGTGAGCGGCAGGATCTGGTTGTCGCCCGGCTGGGCGGTGCCGTCAGCGCTTCCGCGCCGCACGTCGGCCCGGAGGAAGAAGGCGACAGCGGAGTTCGATGACGGGTTGGTGATCGTCACGGTGGTGACGAGGTGGCCATCCTGGCCCGGCGCGGTGGCAGCCGCCACGCCGACGGATTCCGACGGCAGGTTCTGCAGCGCGGTCATGTCGGCATACTGGGTTAGCGGGTCACCGTTATTGGCCTGCGGGTTTCCCTCGGTGGAGGTCCAGTCGATGACGTCCTGCTGGGTGGAGAGCCAGTACACATTGCGGTCCACCACGGCGCCGTGCTGGCTCAGGATCAGTTCCACGAAGTAGGTCTTGGCCGGGGTTGGCGGTGTCGTTGCGGCCGGCCCGTTGGGCGTGAGCACGTCGTTGCGCACGGCCTGAGGGGCGAGCGTCAGACCGTGTGCCGTCTGGTCGTCAAGCACCTGACCGCTGGCGTTGTAAACCCTGGATTCCACGGTCAGGCCGGGCTGCGTGACGCCGCTGAGATTGTCTATCGTGACCGAGCCGGTGTCGTAGGCGTACAGGACGTGCAGATCCTCGTTGGCTTTCTTGGCCCCGAAGTAACTGCCTGCCTGGTCGTAGTCGTAGTTGTAGAGATCCCAGAGCAGCGTCGGCCAGCCCTTGTTGAGCTGCCAGTAGACAGTGCCGGTGGCCGGCGTCGGGTAGTTGTTCCAGTGGTCGATGTAGGCCTCGAACTGCGCGCGCACGTCCTCGTAGTTCTGAACCTGCGCCTGGAGCACGTACCGCGACAGGCTGCTCCAGCTGCCGTACCGGTTCTGGATCGCGGTATCGAGGTTATCGAGGGTTCCGAAGGAGTAACCGGAATGCTCACCGGAGGTGGACTCGTAGTTGGTGTGGTACTGATGGGCGTCAGGCTGCTGCCAAAGTGCCGCCTGGTCGGCTGGCGACATGAACCGCTGGATCGAGTCCATCGTCGGCACGGTGTCGCCCGATCCCTGCTCGCTGTCGAAGCCCCATGAGCCGCCGACATTTGTCAGCGTGCTGTCGTTGTCGTTGGCGTTGTTGCTGGAATGCCCGGTGTCGTACCAGTAGCTTGGCGGCACCCAGTCGTACGGCCCTTCCTTCTCGCCGGACGGCCCGAGGATGCCGCTGCTGTTGTACTCGGCCGATGAGATGATCGGGTCCTGGAAGCCGGCCTGGTCGAAACCTTCGAGTGACGCGACTTCCTGCTCGTTGATCGGGTTGTTGTCACTCCAGCTGAAGTTCAGCACGCTCGGGTGATCCCGCAGCCGCTCGCCGATGGTGAGCGACGAGAGGTACATGACGTGATACTCCTGCGATGTCACCCCCCTGCCGCTGGATGAGGGCTGCCACTTGTCGCAGCACTGGAATCCCGCGTCGATCAGGATGCCCGCGCGGTCCATCTGGTCGTAGAAGTTCGGCGGCATCTCCTTGCCCTCGGTCCTGATCCCGTTGATGCCCATGCTCTTCATCAGCGAGATCTGGTTAGCCAGGTCAGACGCCGAGTAGTGCAGGAACAGGTTCTCCGACCAGCCGCCCGCCCGGAAGTCGAAGGGAATCCCGTTGATCTCGAAAACCCGGACGCCGTCGGGCGCCAGGGGCGACGGCGGCGTCAGATAGGTGGTGACCGAGCGGATCCCGACCGACAGCGGCGGCGCCGCATCGGAGATTCCGCCGCCCGCCGAGACCGACGCGGACAGCGTGTACAGCGGCTGGCCGCCCATCTGATACGGCCACCACAGCTGCGGGTCGCGGATGACGAGCTGCGGGAAGTCGGCGGGCCGGAAGGTCACCGTCTGGGAGGCGCCGGCGGCCAGGGCGACCGGCTGGGCGACCTGGACGGGGAAACCGCCGCCGCCCGGCGGCTTGATGACCGCGAAGACCTCCCCCGTCTGTGGTACAGCGGTGTTGTTAGTGATGTCGGCGTGCACCGTGAGCGCCGCGCTGCTCATGTCGGTAGCGTCATTCTGGGTCACGTAGGTGTTGCTGATCCCGAACGCGTCGGAGATGTGCAGTCTGATCGGGAACTGGATACCGGTGTTGTTGTCCGGCGGAATCTGATTCCAGTCCACGTCGTCGATCGTGAACATCGCATTCGGGTTGTTCGGGAACACCTCAAGCGCCAGCGAGTTCGTTCCTGGCCTGATCAGGTTCGTGATGTCGAAGGCGTAGCTGGTGTAGTCACCCTCGACGGTTGCCTCGGTGGCGACCTCCGTGCCGTTCACCCAGACATCGGCCTGCCCGACGACGCCGTTGATCACGAGCTTCGCGTCCTGCCCTGGCTGCATGCCGGGTGCGAAATCGGTCCTGAACCACCACGGCACGTCGAAGAGCGGGTTGGTGTCGGCACCGATATTCGTCTGCGGCGGGCCGAAGCACAGTTGCATGTTGTTAGCGAAGAAGATGCTGCTCGGGCTGTCCGTGCTCTGGTTGATCGGCTGCAGGCCGGGATCATCCGGGCAGATCCCGTTCTGTACGAGCGCCTCGACCTCGGTCCCGACGGCACCGGCGTCGTCTGCGGTGACCGGGAGCCAGCCGGTGGCCGGGAAGCCCGGGCTGGAGATCTGGCTACCGCTCTGCGTCGCTCCGGTGCCGGTCGTCCAGTCGGTCGTCGCCGAGCTGCTCTGCACCTGCCAGCCGCCGCGGCCTACGGTCACCAGGCCAGAGCGGCGTCCTGCGCCGGTGCGGACGGCCACGCGGTAGCGCGCAGCCTGGGCCGCTGCGGGCTGGGCGATTACCCGCTGCGGCCCGGCGCCAGCGGCCCGGGTGGCCGCGTTAGCCGGCGCTATCGCGAACACGGAGCTGCCCACGAGGCAGAACGCGGCGCCGATCTGTAGTTTCGCTCGCATCCGAGCCTCCCGTGTCTGGCCGCGCCACGCGGCGGCGCGAGCACAAGGGTCAGCGAACCGGCGCAACGATCCGATCCGGCCAACCCGGCTCTCACGGGCGGGAAAGGCCGACTCAAATCAGCCACCCGACTTCTTTGCAGCCTGCAAGTAAAGGCTTCGCCCTGACTATAGCCAGCACCCGCTTCGGGTACAAGACCCTGCGAAGGGCGTGAGACTGGTCAAGATCGACGGAATCCGGCAAAGGTACTGCTGACTCTTAGCCACGGTCGTCAGTTACGTCGCCCGTGTCCCTGGCGGGAAGGCTCGCGTTGCCCCAGCGTGCGCCGGGACAGCTGGACGGGAGCGTCAAGCTCCGAGACGACCGCGAGAGCGCGCGCGATCGCTCCGATGACTGTCGCGTTGGGACCTAGCGTCGACACGACAACGTCCGGCGGCCGGAACACCTGCGTCGCCACGAGATCGCACAGCTCGGGCAGCCAGGGCCCGAGCGCTCTCCCGATGCTGCCATCCAGGATGATCCGGTCGGGATCGATGAGAGCCGTGGTGCCGGCGACTGCCGTCGCGACGTACGAGACAAGCTCGCCGACCACGCGCTGGCCGACGCGGTCACCAGCCTTGGCAGCCGCGAAGACGTCGGCGACATCGAAGGCTTCGGGCCGCAACGACGTCACCTCGCCCGCTCCGATGAGTGCCGCGGCCCGCGCACGCAACGCGGGGCCGGACGCGACGTCCTCGAACCCGCAGCGCGAGCCGGTTGACTCCGAGTTGCCGCGCCAGACCGGAAAGTAGGCCAGCTCGCCTGCGGCATTGTGGTGCCCTCTGATCAGATGCCCGTCAATGACGACCGCACCGCCGATGCCGGTACCGAGCGACATGGTGACGAACGACCGGATCCCGCGGCCGTCCCCCCGCCACGCCTGGCCCAGGGCACCGAGGTTGACATCGTTATCGACGTCGAAAGGCTCCTGCACCGTCTCGGTCAGGATCCCGATCAGGTCAAAGCCCTGCCAGTGCACGTTTGGCCCGGCCGTCGCCAGCCCGGTAACCGGGTCGATGAGCGCTGGGATGCCGACGACGACCGCCCGCACCGGCATCCCCAGCTGACCGGCCCGCGACTTGAGTGCCGCGATGCAGGCCAGCAAGGCACCCGCAGCGTTCCTGCCCTCGCCGGCCGGGCGGAAGTCCTCGGCGACTGTGCCTCCGGCCAGATCGGCCAGCGCGCCATGGCAGCGCGTACCGCCGAGGTCCACCGCAAGCACACCGCCAACCGGGCTGACGAACCGCAGGATCGACGGCGTCCGGCCGCGAGCCGCAGGATCGCCGGGCAGTTCCTCGATACTCCCGGCGGCGAGCAGCCGCTTCACGATCCGGCTCACCGAGGCATCGGACAGGCCGAGTTCCCTGGCCAGCTGGCTCCGGGTTGCCTGACCGCGGGAGCGCACTCCATCGAGCACAAGGAACGTATTCAGCTCGGCGATGTTGCCGACATCCAAGTGCCACCTCCCGGCCGACAGCCAGCGAGCGGCGACAGCCCGCGCCGGATCGGCTGATCAGTGCAGGATACGGTGCCCGTTGAAGATGCCGAGTTCCTCGCGGTACAGCTCGAGCCCGACGCCATTGGGGTCGCGGAAGTACATGCTCTCCTCCACCCCCCGGTCCGGCCCGAGGTAGTCGACTCCGGCCTCGTCCAGCTTCTTCTTGGCGGCGTCGAACTGCTCGGGTGAGATCGAGATCGCCAGGTGCTGCACACCGCCGATCGTCTCCATCCAGGCCGGATGCTCGTGGCCGGGGAAGTCGAAGAACCCGAGCAGGTTGTTGTTCCCGATATCGAAGAAGAAGTGATTGGAGCCCGCATAGTCACGGTTCTCCACCAGTTCGACCAGCGGAAAGCCCAGAAACTCCTGGTAGAACTTGATGGTCTCCTCGGCGTCGGCGCAGATCAGCGCCAGGTGGTGCACTCCCTGAACGGTCGTCGGCGGCCGGCTCGCGGTCGGCCTGAGGTACTTCTCGCGCAGTTCTGCCCGGCGCGCCCTGACCCGCTCAAGTTCCTTGCCTTCTGGCTGTGGCATCGCTGTCTCCTGGCTCCGCTATCCGCTATCTGCTGGCTCCGCTGTCTGCTGGCTCCGCTGTCATCGCCCCGGGCAGGCCAGCCGCCAGCTGCTCGCGGCTGTCCTTCCGCACGAGACCAGTCTCCCCCAGGATGCCAGCGGCATGCGAAGCCCGGCGCTCAGCCAGGGCGCTGTCGGCGTCCGGCTAGGTTCGCCAGGACTTCGACCATAACTCGGTCAGTGCCAGCCTGCGGTGCCGCCAGGCCCAGCCGCGCAGTCCGTGGCCAAGCGATGCCAGCTCGGACGGCGGCACGGCGATCACCGGGCAGGATGCGTGCGCGAGGCAGTACGGGCTGACGCGACACCGCAACATCCGGCCTAGCTGTCCCCGGCGCCCGGCGCCAATCACGAGCAGGTCGCTCTCCTGCGCGAAGCCCACCAGTACGGCCCGCGGCTGCCCGCGCAGGACCTGCGTCTCGAAGGCCACATCCGTCGGAATGCCGCCAAGGGCCGCGTCAACGGCGTCCCATAGCCGCCGCCAGGCGGCCTCCACCCAGACCTTGCGGAGCTGAGGCGATGGGTAGCGCCGGTCAGCCATGTCACCGCCAGGCGGGGTCCAGGCAAGGACAGCGATCAGGGCAGCATTGTGCTCCCTGGCCAGATCGGCCGCGTAGCGCAACGCTTGAAGGCTGCCCGGCGAGCCGCTCACACCAGCGACAACCCGACGAACGCCGGTCACTGCCGCACTCCTTCCAGGCACGGGCTCTCGTTCTTCAAGTAAACCTCGGTTGCGGACCGACTGCACCCGCCCTAGCGACCTCCATGCGGGGCACAACATGATCCAGGCGCAGTCCTGACAACCGCTCGGAAATCTGGGATCGAGTACTACTTGACGGTCACTTTCAAATTAGCTTAACATCTATTTGACATCAACTATCGCAAGGAGGTGACAGTCATGACTCGTGCTGACAATCGCCGCTGGTGGGCACTGGCTGCGCTAGCAGTCAGCGTCCTGGTCGTCGGCCTCGACCTGTTCGTGCTCAACCTCGCGCTCCCGACCATCTCCGCCGATCTGCATGCCTCATCCAGCGACCTCCAGTGGTTCGTCGACGCCTACAGCCTGGCGGTAGCGGCGGCCCTGCTGCCGGCCGGCCTGCTTGGCGACCGGCTCGGCCGGAAGCGCCTGCTGACCATTGCGCTCGCCATGTTCGGGTTGGCGTCGCTGGCCTGCGCTTACTCCACCTCGTCCGGCGAACTGATCAGCGCACGCGTCGTGCTCGGGCTCGCCGCGGCGGTCATCTTGCCGCTGTCACTCGCGGTGATCCCCGTGCTGTTCACCGCTGCGGAGCGACCGCGGGCGATCGCAACGGTCGGCGGCGCGACATTTCTCGGCTACCCGCTTGGGCCGATAGTCGGCGGCTGGCTCCTTGACCACTACTGGTGGGGATCGGTGTTCCTGATCAACGTCCCGGTGGTGGTGATCGCCATGATCGCCGTTACCACCTTGATGCCCGAGTCGCGCAGTGAGCAGCGAGCAAGCCGGATAGACCTGACCGGGGTGCTGGTCTCCAGCGCCGGTCTGTGCGCTCTCACCTACGGACTCATCAAGGCAGGCGGGAACGGATGGTCCGACCCTACTGCCGTCGCCACCATGTCGGCCGGCGTTGCCGCGCTCGCCGCCTTCGTGGCCTGGGAGCGCAGAGTCAGTCAGCGCCAGCCGCTTGTCGATCTCGCGCTCTTCTCCTCAGCCGGCTTCACCTGGGGCACGGTGCTGTCCACCTTGGTGTCCTTCGCGCTATTCGGCCTCGTGTTCGCGGCGCCGCAGTACTTCCTTGACGTCCGCGGCCTCAATTCACTCGCGGCCGGCCTGCGGCTGCTGCCGATGATCGGCGGGCTCGCCGTCGGCCTGGCCATCGGCCAGCGGCTGCTGAGTCCGCGCGCGGTGACAGACGGGAACGGGGTGCGTTCGAAGGATGGGGCGCCACGGGTCAGCGCCAAGATCATGGCCTCGGGCGGATTCACGATCATGGCTATTGCTCTGGCCATCGGCGCTCGCACCAGCATCGGCAGCGGTACCGGCTTTGCCGCTGCCTGGTTCAGCCTCACCGGCCTTGGGCTGGGATTCGCGATGCCCACAGCCTTGAACGCTGCCCTTGGCGCGCTCTCACCCGAGCGCAGCGGGTCGGGATCGGCCCTGATCACCGCGATGCGTCAGGTCGGCGGAACGATCGGGGTAGCGGTGCTCGGCACGGTCCTGGCCTCGGTATACCGGAGTCATCTGCAGCTGACCGCGCTGTCAGCGACCGCGGCGGCCGCGGTCCGCAGCAGCGTGGCCGACGGTGTCGCGGTGGCGCGGGCGGCGGGTTCCGGTCCGCTGCTCGAGACGGTCCGGACCGCCTATGTGCACGGCATGGACGTCATGCTGTGGATCTGCGCGGGCATCGCTGTCGTCTCGGCTCTGCTTGGGCTGGCATTCCTGCCCAGCCGGGCAGGCGGGCCTGGCCAGGCAGACCAGGACGGCCAGCCGCAGCCCGGCGCGGAAGCAGCCGGCGGAAAGGCAGCCGCAGCCGACACAGCCGGTGCGCAAACAGCCGCTCAGCCCGCTGCCGCTGGAGGCCAAGCGAAGGGAGAATTGCGAGCATGAGCGATGCGCCTCCGGCGGCCGGGCTGCGGGAGCGGAAGAAAGCCAGGACGCGTGCTGCCATCAGGGAGCACGCGCTCCGGCTATTCCGTGAGCAGGGCTATTCCGCCACAACAGTCGATCAGATTGCCGCGGCGGCCGATATCTCGCCGAGCACGTTCTTCCGTTACTTCCCTAGCAAGGAGGATGTGGTCCTGCAGGATGATCTCGACGTCCTGGCGCTCGGGGCATTCGAGGCGCAGCCGTCCGGCCTCTCCCCGGTAGCGGCGTTCCGCGCTGCCGCGGCAACGGCGTTCGCGGCGCTCAGCGAGGACGATCTGGCCAGGCTTCAGGAGACCTCGGCGCTGACTTTCTCGGTTCCCGAAGTGCGGGCCAGGGCTATGGATGAGCTCTCGCGGACCATCGGGGTGATCGCCGCTGCGGCAGCGAGGCGGTCCGGGCATGATCCGGATGACTTCGCCGTGCGCAACCTGGCCGGCGCGATCGTCGGCGTGATCATGGCGGCGACCATGCCATGGAGTGATTGGGCCGAACAGCAGCCGACCCAGGACATGCTCACCCGGATCGACGCGGCGCTGGCCCACCTGGAGGCCGGTCTCCCGCTCTAGCCCGGCTCTCTAGGCAGGCGACGGCATGGGCCAGTGGTCCAGGGAATGTTGCGAGTTCAATTAATGTTCTCGTGAGCACAACCAGGCAGCGAGAACTGCCCGAGGCAGGGATCAAAGCCGCCAGGTAGGAGGATGAAGCTATGCCAGCCGTCACGGTCGATGACATCTTGCTGCTGCCGCGCATCTCGGAGCCGGACCAGGCGGTCGCCAAGGACCGGCCGGTCCTGGCGGTGACGACGGCGCCATCGGCGTTCGAGGGCGAGGGCTTCCCGGTCCGCCGCGCGTTCGCCGGCGTTGACCTGCGAGCACTTGACCCGTTCATCCACATGGACCAGATGGGTGAGGTCGACTACGCGCCAGGCGAGCCCAAGGGCACCTCCTGGCACCCGCACCGCGGCTTCGAGACCGTCACCTACATCATCGACGGCGCCTTCCGGCACCAGGACTCCAACGGCGGCGGCGGGCTGATCACCAACGGCGACACGCAGTGGATGACCGCAGGCGGCGGCATCTTGCACATTGAGGAGCCGCCCGAGGAGCTGGTCATCAGCGGCGGCCTGTTCCACGGCTTCCAGCTCTGGGTCAACCTGCCGGCCAGCATGAAGATGACCGCCCCGCGCTACCAGGACATCAGGGCTGGTCAGGTTGCGCTGCTGAGCTCACCGGACGGCGGCACGCTGGTCCGCGTGATCGCCGGGGACGTGGCCGGACACCAGGGTCCCGGGGTGACACACACACCGATCACCCTGCTGCACGCTACCTTGCAGCCCGGCGCCCAGCTTCGGCTGCCGTGGCGGACCGCTTTCAACGCGCTCGGCTACGTACTGGCGGGCTCAGGCACCGTCGGCGCTGACCGGCGGCCGGTGCGCACCGGCCAGCTGACCGTGTTCGGCCCCGGTGACCTGATCACGTTCGGCTCGGACCGACGTGCCGACGGTCCGAGCGAAGGCATGGACGTGCTCGTGCTCGGCGGCCTGCCGATCCGCGAGCCAGTCGCCGCGTATGGGCCTTTCGTGATGAACACCAGGGCCGAGCTGGTGCGGGCGTTCGAGGACTACCAGGCAGGCCGGCTCGGCACCATCCCGGCCAACCGGACCGAGATCCCCGCGGAACCGCGCCCAGGCCACGACGTCCTGTAGCGCCACCCCGCCGCTCGCCACTGCGCGATGACGGTGCTGGCGTGCTACGCGGTCACCATCCCCTGGCCGCTGCGTAGTCCGCAGGCCAGCCGATCAACGAGCCAGTCGGATGCGCCTCGCATGCGAGCGCGGGTCCGCCCACTGGGCGTGAGCCTCGCGCACCGCCGAAGTCGCGCGCGCCCACTGATGTGGCACGAACAAGTTAGGTTCTATACATAGTTACCGTTGATCTATGTACAATGCAATCAGGCTTAGATGGATGGACTGGTGGCGCGCGTGGCGACAACACAAGTAGATCTGGACCAAGGCCTGCTCAAGCAGGCGGCGAGGATACTTGGGACAGCTACGAAGAAGGCAACTGTCAATGAGGCCCTGCGCCGTGTGGTGCAGGAAGACCTCCGCCGTCGGCATGTCGACGAGCTAGCCAGTGGTGCACTTCCGGACCTCGCGGATGCGCAGATCATGGAAGCGGCGTGGCGGTAGCACGCTACCTGGCAGACAAGAGCGTCTGGGCGCGGCTCAATCAAGCCGCCGTACGCTCGGCTTTCGCGCCTCGTGTCGACCGCGGTCTGGTCGGGACCTGCCCGATCATCGACCTGGAGATCCTCTATAGCGCGCGTACGGGAATCGAGCATGATCACTTTCGGGTCCAGCGTGAGGCCTTCGAGTACTTCCCGATGACGGACGAGATCGCTCAGCGGGCCATCCAGGTCCAGGGCCTGCTTGCGCATCGCTCGCAGCATAGGTCCGTTTCGATACCTGACCTCATCGTCGCAGCGACCGCCGAACGATACTCATTGGTCGTGCTGCATTATGACGGTGATTACGACCGAATAGCCGAGGTCACAGGCCAGCCCGCCGAGTGGATCGTGCCGCGAGGTTCCGCGGATCAGAACAACTGAGGCGGCAGCGAGTGATCGCCGCGTAGTCCCATCGTCCGCGGCGGGCCGACCTCGCAGGATAGGCCAAGCGACCACCATACGGTGTCCGCCGCCGGTCAACCCAGCGCCGATTTATGGCACCGCGACGGCCCGGTGGTTGGCCGAGACGTTATCGCCGGGAGCGGGTGACGACCGGCTGTCGTCACCCGCCCGGAACGGACCCTGCCCCCTTGACTACGACAGGAATTCGAAGGTCCAGTTCTGGTTCGACCCGCCGCCGCAACTCCAGACCTGGACGATGGTGCCCTGTTCGCCGATGGTACCCAGATCGGCGCCCAGGCACTTGCCGCTAGCCGCGTTGACGAATGTCCCGCCGTCACCATCCCCGATCCACTTCTGGCTGGCTGAGCCGGTGCACGCGGTCAGGAAGACCCGGCTCCCGTTGAGGCCGGCGCCGTCGTCCAGGCATCCCGTCGGCGAGTTCCCGACGATCTCGTCGCTGCGGTTGTAGACCCAATACTGGTAGATCGAGGTCGAGCAGTTGAACAGCAGCGCTCCTTTCGTCGTTCCGGAGTCCAGGCAGCGCGGGCTGTCGCCGTTGTAGACGTGGCCATGCGGCGTCAGTGCCGGCAACGCCTGCGCTGTGCCGGCTGCCGCAAAGGGCAGCAGAGCGACCAGCAGGGTCAAGAACCCTGCGACCCCGACCTTCCGGCGGGAAGTCCTGATCATTCCCCAACTCCTCAATCTTGACATGGGAAGGCTCCTTTACTTGGCATCTCAGCCGATGCCACAGGCGGGCAATGCATGCCCTTGACAATGGCCAGATTGACCGGGGCCCGCGCCCCGGTCCATGGGGGATGCCCGGCGGAATTCCTGCCGGTGAACCTGCCGGTTCGGTCATGGCCAGCGGCGGGAGGGACGGTCAGGGTGGGTATGCCCGGGGCGGGCGTGCGGGTCGCCGGCCTGGCCGCGCGGTATAGGCTGCGGCTGTGCCGAGGGGCTATGGGGAGTTAGTTCGTGGCTACCGGCTGGCGGCGGGGCTGACCCAGGAGCAGCTGGCCGCGTTGTCAGGGCTGGGCGTGCGGACGATCAGTGATATCGAACGGGGCTGTACGGTGCCGCACCGCAGCACGGCGGATCGGCTGGCCGGAGCCCTGCACAGCAATGATCTGGCCGGAGAGTCGGCTCGAGCGCTCGTCCGCATGCCCGAGGAATCCGCGATCTGGCCGCCGGGGCTCCCTGGCGGTGCGGCTGCTGCCAGCAGCGCGGATCGGCAGGTTGTGCCGCAGCAGCTGCCGGGCGGAGTGCGACATTTCATCGGCCGGGCCGAGGAGCTGGCGATGCTGACCAGGCTGCTGAGTCAGGCGGCCCGGGAGCGGCCGGGAATGATGGTGATCTCAGCGATCGGCGGGACGGCGGGGGTCGGCAAGACGGTAACCGGTGCGGAGTACACACATGCTTGCGGGGAGGCGCCATTAGGCTGCGGGCCATGGATCCGATCGTTGAGGGCGCGCTGATCGGCGCCGTTCCCGCGCTACTCGGCGGCGCGCTCGCGACATGGGCAGCATTGCGGGCGAGCCGGATCAGCTTGGAGCAGACCGAGCTAGCGCTCGCTGCCGATCACGCCCGCTGGCTTCGAGACAAGCGCAGCGACATCTACGTGGAGATGTACAAGTGGGTGACTAATGCATCCATGAACCGCAGTCGCCTTATCAAGGACGGCCCGGTGACACCTGATCTGGCGTATCAGATTGCTACCACCCTCGATGCCCACATCAGCCCGGCATTTGAGAACTTCGGTGCTGGTACGGACGTGCTGGCATCCAGCTCGGCGGTCGCCGCGTTCAGGCGGGCGGCCAATGCAGACAAAGCGGTGTGGCAGAGCATCATCGGAAGCAAGGAGAAGGAGATTGTCCTCGCCGGCCCTCTCGGCCGACTGACGGGCATTGCCGACACGGCGGCGACAGGTCTTAAGGCGGTGATCCGCGAGGACCTTGAATCGGCCGACATGAGAGTTGTCCGGCGTCCTGGCCGCGCCCCCCAGTCATGACAGCGAAGTGCGGCCAGGCTGCGCCTGGCCGCGCTCGGTCGGCCCGGAGCGGTCCTGAACTGTCGCCCGCCGGGCGAGCGCGGTGCCCGATGATCCGAGGGCGGCGCGGGCGAGCTTGACGGGGGTCGTCCACGGTGCGCAGCCACTTGGCCCGGGCGCGGATCCCGACCCGCGCCCGCCAGCCATGACAGCGGGCGCGAGCCGGGTCCTTGGACGGTGCCAGGGGCTAGAGCCGGCCGGGCTTGGGCTGCGGCTTCGGCTGCGGGGCGGGTTCGGGTTCGGTCGCGGCGGCGTCGCCAGCATGGTCTCACCTTCCCCTGAGCCGGTCCACGGTCTCCGCGCCGCGGCGGCGCAGGACGCCGCGCGCCGAGCCGGCCGACCATTCGATCGCGAGGCACTCGGTCAGCACCCCGAGGTCGGTCCGCCGCGACGGGGACGTGGCGGTCACCGTCACCTGCCGCCCGTCGAGCAGCAGCACGTCACCCGCGCGGATCTCGGCGGCGGGCACCGGCCCGGGCGCCGGTAACTGGTCACCGCCGAGCGCCCGGCGCAGCGCCCGGTACCGGATCACCAGCCCGATGCGGCCGGTGTGCTGGCGCCAGGCCACGGCGTCGTCGAGCGCGGTGAGGATGGCCGCGACGTCGGCCCGGCCGATGACCGCACCCCCGCCGGCCGGGGCGGCGGCCGAGCCGGCGGCGTGCGCGCGGGTGATCAGGTTCGCGATCACCCCGCAGTCCTCGGGCTCGGCGCGGGACAGCCAGGTCAGCACGTGATGCTCGAACCCGCCGAGGTCCAGGCCGGCGGCGGCGCACGCCGCGTCGAGCAGCTGGTAATTCGCGGGCTGGCGGCCGCCGCCGGGACTGGCGGCGGCCTCGGCTGCCGCGCGGACGGCGGGCAGCCGCCGCGCCTGCCCGATGGTCTCGACCGGCGGGCCGGCCGGCGGCGGGCCGGCGGTCGCGCCCGGTCCTGCCGGCCGGGCCGGGCGGCGGCCCGTCACGGCCGGCTCCCGGCGGGGCGATGCGGCGGCGGCGTGTCGTCGGGGACGACCGGGCGGACCCCGAGCGCGATCAGTATCTCGGCGGCCGCCTGAGCGGCCGCGCCGAAGTCGGCCTCGGGACCGAACCGGGTCTTGACGCCGTGGGCGGCGAGGTCGGACACGATCAGGTGAACGACGGACCACGGGTCGGCGGCCGGGTGCTGCGGCGTGCGGAGCCGGCCGGGGTCGGTGATCTCGGGGGCGCTCACGAGCCGGCCTCCGCGATCGCGTCGAGCACCTCGGCGAGCCGCTTGCTGTACCGGGCGAGCAGGCGCCGCAGGTCGGCCGTCGCGAGCGCGGATGGCTGGTGATCCTCGGCCAGCAGAGCGGCGGCGGCGGTGACGCGGGTGTCGCTGCCGAGCGCGTACGGCGCGGCGCGCAGGAGCCGGCCGGCGGTCCGCTCGTACTCGCCGATCAGGCCGAGGTCGCGGCCGTGGTCCTCGCACAGCCTGCCGGGCGCGGCGGCGCAGGCGCCGCACGGCCCGGCGACCCGGGCGCGGCGGTACCTGATGGCGTCTTCCAGCGCCTGCAGGTGCTGGCAGCGGGCGGCGGTGTCGGCGGCGGTCACGGCTCGGCTACTTCGGCGCTCGCGATCTTGCCGGCCAGCGTGGCCGGGTCGTGCGCGGCGATGAACCGGATGTGCCGGCCCTCGTCGGTGCGGCGCTCGGCGGACCAGACGCCGAGCGTCGCCTCGTAACGGATGAGCCATCGGTCGGCGAACTGCTGCATCAGGTCGGCGATGCCGCTGGCGGCCGGGGTCTGGGTGCGGGATGGTTGGGACATGGTGCGGTCCTCCCTAGCTGGGGACTGTGCCTAGGGCTCGGCTGGCGCGTGATCGCTGGCCGGGCCCGCTTTGGCCTGTCAACACTAGTTAGTGTAGACAGTGATGGTCAATGCAGTGAGAGCAGTGAGCACAGACTGTCTGCGCAGCGTAGCCAGTGTTGGGAATGATCAACGTGTGCCGACGCGACCACGGGAACTGCCGTCTCGACGGGTTGAGGCTGACCTGCGCCAGCGGATCGAGGCGGGCGAATGGGCCAGCGGTGCGGCCTTGCCGGCGATCGCGTCGCTGGCGGCGCACTACGAGGTCAGCCGCGCGACCGTGGCGAAGGCATTGCGGCGCCTGGCGGATGACGGGCTGGTCGAGGTCGTGCCGCAGTGGGGAACGTTCCGGACCTGACCCGTGGCCGGGGTCGTGCCCGGCTCGATGGGCGACGCCGGTCCCGCGCTAGAACGGCGGAGCCGGGCGGGGCGCGGTGAGCTCGGCGGCGGGCCTGAGGCGGCCCAGAGCGCCCGGGCGGACGATGACCTCCAGCGGCGTGCCATCGTCCATGATCACCTCCGTGCAGCAGCCGCCGTCGCGGTCGCGGACCGCGCTCACGCTGTGGGCGACGGGCGGGTCGGCGGTCAGCATGAAGTCGCGGAGCGGGCCGGCCAGATCGCGCGGGTCATCCCTGTTTCCCTCCCTCGGGCACCGGAGCTCAGGAGCCGCCCCCGTTGGCTGAGCGAGCCGGGGGCGGCTCCCTGACGCGAGCCGCCTCCAGCAGGCCCTTACCTTATTCCGTCAGACCGGCGCACGGGCAAACGAGGCATACGCCCTGGCCAGCCTCGGTGACATCGACCGGCGGCAGGGCCGCTACCCGCAGGCCGTCCGCCGCCTCCAGCAGGCCCTGACCCTGCTTGCTCCATCAGACCGGCGACCACACCGATGAAGCCCGTGTGCTCAACGACCTCGGCAAGGCGCTCATGGCCAGCAGTCAGCCCGATGATGCCCGCACCCAGCACACCTCCGCACTCGCCCTGGCTAGTCAGATCGGCGACCACGACCAGCAGGCCCGCGCCCACCATGGTCTCGGTCACGTCTGCCTCGCCGGCGGCGACCTCGCCCAGGCCCGTCGCCACTGGCAGCAAGCCCTCACCCTATACACCCGCCTCGGTGCCCCCGAAGCCGACGAGGTCCGCGCCAGCCTCCGCCACCTCGACCCGGCCACCGCACAGCGGCCATCTGCATGACCTCTGCGGCCAGATGCGTGTCCTACCGGCTGTGACAAATGAAGCGCCCGTTCAGCGCCCCGCCGTCATCGCGGCCGAGCTACCGCGACCTAGACAACGTCGAGATCATCGCCCTGACACTGCGGCACCGGCGGCGGCAGGCCCGTCTTCAGGACTCGTGGCGCCGGATCTCGAAGGTGAAGCAGCCGAACTCGACCGCGCGGGCGTGCACCACCGCGACATCGGGGTCGGCGAAGATCTCCTGAATGACCGCACCCGCTGCTGCTGCGTCCCGAACCTCATCGGGCTCGACCAGTCGGCCGGCGCGGATCCGGCCATCAGCCGAGTAGCAGCGGAACACCCGGCGAGATCCCGTGAACACCACCGGGTACCCGGTTCCGTCAGGCCCCGAGCACGGCGCGGGATGAATGAAGACCGGGCCCACCTCGTCGTACGGACCCGGGTCGGCTCCCGCCTCCATCGCCCAGCGGCGCAGCGGCGCGTATGACACCAGGGCTACCTGTTCGCCGGGTTGGCTCGGTCGCAGACAGCACCGGAGCGGGCTGCCGCCGCCCGCATCGATCATTGGCCGTTGCGGGTGACCAGCGTCGTCGCTCAGCCGCAGCAGGGCAAGGACGTCCGGGTCGATCGCCCGGACCTGATAGCGCAGCGTTGCCGCCGAGGTCGTCGTCATGCCTCCAGCTTGCTGCAAGCCGGTCGCCAGGTCTGGCGGGAATCCGACCTCAAGGTCAGGCCTGGTCAGCGAATCGCGTCGACCACGAGCACGGCGAGTGCCAATGCGGCGAAAAGGAGGTAAGCGCCAAGCTGCCGACCGCGGTCCCCCGCAGCCAGCGCTACGGCCGCCGACGGCAGCGTCTCAAACAGCAGCAGGATCGTCAGCACGACAGCCAGCGCGAGCACGTCCGCTCCATGGGGAATTGGTCTAGTTGATTGCTTTCATCCTTGCTTATGCTCCGCCAGGCGGCGGAGTGCACCCCGGACCACCTCGGGGTCGGTGGTGGTCCAGAACGGCGGCAGCGACGCTCGCAGGAAGGTGCCGTACCGCGCCGTCATCAGGCGCGGGTCCAGGATCGCCACCACGCCTCGGTCGGTCATCGTGCGGAGCAGCCGTCCGGTTCCCTGGGCGAGCAGCAGCGCGGCCTGGGTCGCGGCCACGGTCATGAATCCGTTTCCCCCGCGCGCTGCCACCGACCGCTGTCTGGCCGAGGCGAGCGGATCGTCCGGTCGGGGAAACGGGATCCGGTCGATCACGACGAGTTGCAGCGACGAGCCGGGCACGTCGACGCCCTGCCACAGCGACAAGGTGCCGAACAGGCAGGTCGCTTCGTCGGCGGCGAACTGGCTGACCAGCTGCGACGTCTGATCGTCGCCCTGGCATAGTAACGGGAACTCGATTCGATCCCGGAGCACGTCGGCGGCCTGACGGGCGGCCCGCATCGAGGAGAACAGGCCGAGCGTGCGGCCGCCGGCCGCGGCGATCAGCTCGGCGAGCTCGTTCAGGTAGGACTCGGCCAGGCCATCACGGGCAGGCGGCGGCAGGTGCCTGGCAACGTACAGGATGCCGCTGCGCGGGTGGTCGAACGGCGAGCCGACGTCGATCCCGGACCAGGCCAGCTGATGCTCCGCGGCGGGATCGTCCGCTGCGCTGCGGTCGGTCGCCGGCCGCCCAACCTGGTCCGGCCCCGGCCGATGGGCCGGCCCGGCCTTGGCCGCCGGGCCCGGCTTGGCTGGCCCCGGCTTTGCTGGCCCCGGCTTGGCCGTCCTCTCAGACTCGGCCGTGGCCGGCGGCCCTGCCTCGTCCGGCACGCCGGACGCCGCCGGCTGAGCCGACCGCGGCTCGGATCGCGCCAGGCCCCATTGCCTGGCCAGCGGCTCGAACGAGCCGCCCAGTGTCAGCGTTGCCGACGTCAGCACGACCGTGCGGCGGCTGAACAGCCGACTGGCGAGCAGCCCGCCGACGTGCAGCGGCGCCACCCGCAGCGTGGCAACCTGCCGAGTCGCGACCTGCCGACTCGCTAGCCTGGATGCCTCGTCGGCAGGCCGGTCCAACCAGACCACTGCGGAGCGGTCGGCGATGGCTGGGCCGAACGCGGCGAGCAGCCGCTGGGCCGCGTCGTGCACCTCACCGACGGCTGCGAGGGCCGACCGGCGGGCAGCGATTCGTTCCGGCTCTTCTTCGTTGTTCTTGGCGCTGGTACGGAACTCGGCGGCGCAGCCGGCGGCGGCGTCCATGACCGACCGCAATGCGGCCGCGAGCGATTCGGCCAGCACGTCGATCCGGCCGGCCGGGATCTCGGCGAGCACCCGCTCGGTGGCCTCCCCTGCCTCCCTGAGCCGCAGCACCGCCTGCTCCCCGATCATGCGGCCGCAGCGCCGGGCGGCGATCTCGACGGCGGCTGCGGACAGCTCGTCGGAGGCCACCGAGGTGACCCGGTCGACCAGGTCGTGCGCCTCGTCGATGATCACCACGTCGTGCTCGGGGAAGACGTCGAAGTCCTCAAGCAGGTCGATGGCGAGCAGGGCGTGGTTGGTGACCACGATGTCGGCCCGGCCTGCCTCGTCGCGGGCAAGCTCGGCGAAGCACTGGGTGCCGAACGGGCAGCGCTGCACTCCCAGGCACTCGCGGGCGGAGACCGAGACCTGGCGCCAGGCCAGATCCCCCACTCCGGGTACTAGCTCGTCACGGTCGCCGGTGCTGGTCCTCGCCGCCCACTCGTGCAGCCGCTGCACCTGGCGGCCGGTCGCCGAAACCGCGTCGGGGTCGAAGAGCGTCTCGCCCGTTTCCTCCGGCGCGCCCATCCGGAGCCGCTGCAGGCACAGGTAGTTGCGGCGGCCCTTCAGGATCGCGAAGACCGGGGGCCGGCCAAGCGCGGGCTCGACCGCCGCGGCCAGCCGTGGCAGGTCCCGGTCGATCAGCTGCCGCTGCAGCGCGATCGTCGCGGTCGAGATCAGCACGGTGGCATGCTCTGTGACGGCGTGCCGGACCGCGGGCACTAGGTACGCCAGCGATTTCCCGGTCCCGGTGCCGGCCTGGACGGCCAGGTGCTCGCCAGTCTCGATCGCCGCCAGGACCGCCTGCGCCATGGTGACCTGGCCGGGCCGCTCGGATCCGGCAATGCCGGCCACCGCCATAGCAAGCAGGCCGGAGACACCGGTCCGACCGGCTAGGACCAGCCCACTTGACCCGTCCGGGCTAGCGGCCCCGCCACGGCCGTCAGCGTCCGGCCCACCGTCGACTGTGTCGGGTGCGCGGTTCCTGGCGCGGGCGGGGGGCACAAACCAAGACGCTACAACGCTGGCAGCCCGTTACCCGGCAGCACTTGCCGCACTGTCGCGTCGCTTGCGCGCCCTGGCCGGCTCCACGCCACTCGGCGCAGCAGGATGAACGCGACCGGGATGAGCCACCACGGCGCCCAGCCGCCATCCCGGCGCGCCGACTGTCACGGCGGTCAGCACCCCCGCCACCAGCACGACGATTGCCGCGACCGGCAGCAGGCGCACCACCCGGCCGGAACGCTGACCAGGTTCTGATCCGGTTTGCACCACGGCCGCCGGCAGGTCCGTGAACAGCTCAGCCAGGTCCTTCCCGGTTCGCGCGGTGAGCGCCCGCCCGGCCCGGCATGTTCCGCTGACTGAGCTAGGTCGCCCTGGTCAGGTGGTCACGTTGGCCCGGCTGAACCGGACCCAAGCGATCCAGCCGAAGATGATCGTGTACGCCGCGAACGATTCCAGCCCGTGCAGCACCTCCGGCCACCCGATCGGCATCCGCAACAGGGCATCAAACGAGAACCAGTAGTTGGTCGGCAGGTACGGGTGAATCACCGCGACCTGCTGGACCGCGTCGGCGATCTCGCTGATCATCACGGTGACCAGGATCGCGGCCATCACCGCGATGGCGTGCTGGGTGAAGGTCGAGTACGCCATCCCGATGGCACCGAGAGCGCCCAGCGCCGCGGCCACGTAGCCGACGATCATCAGCAGCCGCAGCAACCCGGCGGCGAGCGAGACCGAGTTGCCTGATAGCAGCGTGACCGGCCCGATCGGGAACAGCAGCGCCCCCATCAGCAGCCCGACCCCAGCCACAATCAGGCACGCTGCCAGGCAGAACACCAGCACCGTCAGGTACTTGGTCAGCAGCAGCCTGGTCCGCCCCGCGGGCACCGTCAGCAGCAATCGCAGCGTGCCGAGCCCGGACTCGCCAGCGACACTCTCCCCGGCGACCACGGCGACGGCCAGCGGCAGCATGACCGTGAGCAGCAGGAAAAGCGCGAACAGCGAGAGGAACACGCCGTTGTCGGCGATCTGCCCGATGAAGGCGCCGGCGCCGGGACCACCGCCGGACCCGGGCGGCGGCGTGTTGATCTTGAGTACCACACCAAGGAAGACCGGCGCTCCGGCCAGCAGCAAAAGCAGGGCGATGTTGCGCGGCCTGAGGAAGACAATTCTCAATTCGGAACGGAACAGCCGCAGCCAGTGCCGGATCGGAGCCGCCGGTCTGGCAGCCGCCGCCGGTCCCGCCGGTTCCGTCGGCCGCGCCGGGGCGATGACGCTATCCGTTGACATTGAATCCCTCGCCGGTCAGCTCGACGAACAGGTCCTCCAGGCTCGGCCTGATGGTCTCCAGGCCGGCCACCGGGACTCCCGCATGGACCAGTTCGGCGTTGACCTTTTCCGGCGCGTGCTCGCCGAGCCGGGCGGTGACCTCGGCGTTCGCGGTGGCAATCTCGACAAGGCCGAGTGTGGCGAGTACCTCGGTAGCCTGGGCAGGCTCGGTCGTCCGCACCAGAATCCGCGGCTCGCCGCGGCTGCGAAGTTCGGTCAGCGGACCCTGGAATACCAGCCGGCCGGTGCTCATCACGCCGACATGCGAGCAGATCTGCTCAACCTCGGCGAGCAGGTGCGAGGAGACGAAGACGGTCGTGCCGTCGGTCGCGATCTGCTTGATCAGCGACCTGATCTCGCGGGTGCCCTGCGGGTCAAGCCCGTTCGTCGGCTCGTCAAGGATCATCAGGTCGCGTGGTCGCAGCAACGCGGCCGCGATGCCAAGCCGCTGCTTCATGCCGAGCGAGTAGGCGCGGTACCGCTTGTCGGCCGCGGCACGCAGCCCGACCTGGTCGAGCGCGTGGTCGATCCTGGCTGGCGCCGTGTCGATGTCAGCGGTCCGGTCCGCCGCGTCGCACCTGGCCAGGTTCGCCCGGCCGGAGAGGAACGGGTAGAACGCGGGGCCCTCGACCAGCGCGCCCACCCTCGGCAGCACCGCGTCAAGCCCAGGCCCGGGCTCCGCGCCGAGCAGCCGGAAGCTGCCGAAGGTCGGATACATAAGCCCGAGCAGCAGCCTGATCGTGGTGGTCTTGCCCGATCCGTTCGGCCCGAGGAAGCCGTACACGCTGCCCCGAGGCACGGACAGGTCGATGTGATCGACCGCGACCTGGCCGCCGCGGAACCGCATCACCAGCGCGCGGCTGGCAATGGCGAGATCGGTCTCGCCTGGCTCCTGGCGGCCGCTCGGCTGGGAGGCAGGCTCCTGGTCGGCTCGGGCCGCCGGAACCGACTCAGCCTCGGTTGGCTGCGCGGACAGCTGGCCTGCTGGTCCGTCCGCCCAGGCGAGCGGGTGCGGCCTGGTCACTTCACCTTGGCCGCATCGGCGTAGAGCACGGACGGGGTGACCGCGCCGATCAGCACCTCGCCCTTGCTGGTGATCAGGACCGAGAACAGGCTGGTTTGCAGCAGCCTGCCGGTGCCCCACGTGCCGTGCACCCGCGTGGTGGCGTTCAGCAGAATGTGCAGCAGCGCGAGCAGCTGGCCAGCTGAGCCGCCCATACCGATCATCCCGGGATTCGCCGCCGGCACCGCTGAGCTGGGCATTGGGGCTTTAGCCGATCCTGCCGGGCCGGAACTGGAGACCCAGGACGACTGGCTGCCCACGGCACCGAGCGCGGTCGGCCCGAAGCCAGCGGGCAGCACCGCGACGGTGAGCCAGCCGCTGCCGAGCAACTGCGGACCGGATGGCGCAACGGCCGCCACGGCCGGGGGCGGCAGCAGCGGCACCTGGCCCACCGTGACACCGCGCGCCACGACGAGGCCGCGCAGCCCGGCGATGCGCAGCCGGACGCCACGCGGCAAGGCGATACTCCGCAGCACATCAACGGGCAGTGGGACACCGGGCGGCAGGACAACGAAGCGCGCGACACCGTGCAACTTGACGATGCGCACCTCGACGCGCGCCACACCGTGCAACTTGACGATGCGCAGCTGGACACGGGGCGGCATGCCAATCTGCCGAACCACGCCGCCAGGCAGCACGGTGCCGATCTCTGGCAGGCCGGTCCAGCCGACGTGGAAGCCAGACAGCAGGGCGGCGAGCTTGACTGTCTTCACCTTCGCGCCAGGCGGTGGCTTGAACGCGAAGTTAGACATGTCCGGACGGCCCGGCGTGAAGGAGGTGAAGCCGATCTGGAAGGCCGGGCCAGACATGCCGCGCGCGAAGACCTGCACCTGCAGCGGCAGGTAGGTCTTGGCATCGATCGCGATCACGATCTGGCGGATCAGGGAACTGCTGGTCCTTGGCGCGATCGCGAGCTGATAGGCGGCGTGGTCAGCGACCGTCGTGGTGCCCTGGACCGTGACTGACGTGGTCGGCCCGATCCGGGCGAGCAGCATCTTGGCGACCTGCAGCGGCGTCAGCGGGGAGACGGCTGGCGCAGGGGCCGGCGCCGACTTGGCCGGGCGTGAAGGCAGCGAGAGCGCCGCGGGGATGATGTACCTGGTGGCCGTCTGCGTTTGGTTATCCCACAGCCAGACCTGGTTCCCGTTGACCCGCAGATCGGTCTCGCCGAATGAGACCGGCAGTGCGATTCTGACCTGCTGCGGGCCGGCGTACCAGATGTCGACCGTGTGCGTGCCGGTGATCAGCGAGGCCGCCGACAGCGCGGAGGACGACAGGCCGGCGATGTCGGGGATCGCCGGAAAGCCGAGGTTGGCGCTCTCCACCACGACCGCCGACAGGGCTGAGGGAACAGTTGCCTGCATCGCGTCGGCGAGCAACTGGGCCGCGGTCCGCTTCGGCAAGGCCGGCGCGGCGGCATTCGCGATCAATGTCCCGGCCAGGACGGCACCGGCCGCGACCAGTGCTCCGACCGATGTCATCCGCCAGGATCTACGGCCAATGCGGCCCGGCTGACCCATCGTGGTCACCTCCTGCTAGCAGGCCAGCACAAAGCTGACCTGCCTGCCAGCATACGGCGGCAACGCAGCGGTCAGCGTCAGCCCGCGGTAGGACTTCGGGCTCAGCTCGGTCAGCCCGCAGTCGTACCTCGGCCGAATGCCACCAGCGGAGACGGCCGGGCGGTCATAGCACCACCGGCGGCCACAAATTGTGCCCGGCGGCGATTGGGTCGCCCGGCCATTCATGCATCGAGTCCAGGTTGTCGTGCGCCGGGTATTTCGCGGCGGCCGGCCCGGCGGCGAACGCCCGCAGCACGTTGGCGGTGACCCGCCGGGTGAAGCGCCCGCATTGCTCGGTGATTCCCCAGTGGTAGAGCGGCCGGCCGAATGACTCCACCCAGCGCATCGTGCCCGCGTTGAACACCCCGGCGCCACTGCGGTGGGTGTAGTAGGCCGAGTCGGCGTAGCTGTTGACGCCATGGCAGGTCAGCGGCGAGTGGGACAGCACCTGGATGGGCCGTTGCAGCGGCGATCCCGGGTTCACCCGGTCGTATTCGATGCCCACCAGCGCGGTGAACCTGGTCCCCTTCCTGACGCCGGTTCCCTTGAACATCCAGGCGTCCGGGCTGGCCACCACGAACTCAGCGACGGCCGGGTAACCCTCGTACAGGGTGCCGATCACCGACGACTCAGGATCCGGATGCGGCGGCTCCCGCCAGTCGGTGGTCACCAGCGCATTGTCCTTGCCGTACATCGGATCCTGCTGGTAGCTGGTCCGGTAGCAGACGACGAGGCGATCCTCGCCCAGCTTGGTCGGTTCCAGCCTGGTCCGGCGGAACATCGCGTTGGCGCCGAGGAACGCAAGGTTGACCCCGGCGTCCCTGGCCGCCGTGACGTGCTCGCGCTCAGGCGGGGACCAGTACTCGTCGTGCCCGAGTGAGATCAGCGCGCTCGCACCGTCCAGTGCATGGGCATCCCTGGCGATGTCCATGCTGGTCAGGTAGGCCAGCGGCAGGCCCATCCGCTCGGCCAGGTTGATCAGCTTCCGCTCGTAGACCTCGAACAGATAGGCGCCGCTCTGGTCATAGGGCCGATCCAGGCTGACCGCCAGTGCCCGATTGTCGTACCCGCCGCCCGGGCCGACGTACAGGTCGTAACCACCCCACTTGTTGTAGGCCTGCCAGGTCGCCACTCCGTTCTTGAGCACGACCTTGCCCGCCGTGCTCGCCGACCGCACGGTGATCGGGACGTAGCGCTGCGCACCCGATTCCGCGTCGAGCCTGAGCAGGTAAGAACCGGCCGGCCAGTCGGCGGTCGGCACGGTCAGCGACACTCCCCAGTCGGTGTGCACCGTGTTGGTATCCGCCGTCCTGGCGCTGGCCCGCTGCCGGTGGCCGCGTACCGGGCCGGATTCCCACACCTTGCGCGCCAGGTCTCCGGCATACCAGCCGAAGCGGAACGCCAGCACCTTGAACTCGCGCGAGGTCGTGGACACGTAGAGGTGGATCGGCTCGCCGGGAAGCACGCTGGCCTGGCCGGCGTAACCCATGATCGAGTCAGGGGCGCCCGGGTGCCTGATCGACCAGTGCGGATCGCCCGGCAGCGAGTTCTCAGCCACCGGACCGCGGTGCGAGGAACCACCCGGGGTGCCCGGGCTGGTCGCCTGGCTGCCGGACGGGCCGCAACCAGCCAGCGTCGAAGCCACGGCACCGCCGACCGGTACCGCAGCAGCCGCGGCAGCGGCCTTGCCGAGGAACGTCCGCCTGGAAAAGGTGTGCATTATGCCCATAGGTCAACAATGCCTGAGCGGGCTGCGATCAACGGACCGCTGCCTTTATTCCGACCATGAGAACCTAGCACCAGTATTACCTTAAGGCGCTAGCAGGCCTTGAAAGGCCAAGGTCTGTGATCTAGCAGGTAGCCCAGCGGGCAGCGCGCTGCCTCCGTGGCGTAACTATGACCCGGCCGCCAGAACCCCAGGTGCGCATTACTCAGGTGAGCTGCGCTGGGAGCAGCGCTCCGATCATGGCTTGCGCGGCGAAGCGACCGTAGTCGTCGGCTGGCCAGCCTCGGCGGTGGACGAGCAGGTCGTAGAGCTCGGGAGAGCTGCAGGCCCAGAGGATGTCGGCGGCCTGGCCATCGGTGATCTCCGGACGGAGGTGGCCGCCCTGCTGGAGGCGGCGAGCGTTGTGAGCCATCCGCTCGAGGCGGGCGGCGTCCACTTCCTCGAGGAGGGCGGCGAGTTCGGGGTCAGTGGCGGCGGCGTCCCGCGCCAGCAGGAGGATGGGGGCAACCCGTGGGCTGATCTCGGTGATGAAGGCCCCCCAGGCGGTGAGGATGCGACGGGGGTTGGGCTCGGTGTCGCGGATCGTGTCGGATCGCTGCTCGGCCGGTACCTGGCCCGCTCCGGCCAGGCCTTTCTCGACGATGGCCCGCACCAGTCCGGGCTTGCCGCCGAAACCCTTGTAGATCGTCTCGACCGATACCCCTGCCGCCGCTGCGATGGCCGCGACGGTCGTGGCCGCGTAGCCACCGGACAGGAACAAGTCCTGGGCGGCGTCGGTGATCTGGTCGCGGGTCTGGCGGGCCCGTTCCCGTCGGCCAGCCGAGTCGTAGCGCCGTTTGGGGTTGACGGCCCCCGAGTCTGTGCCGCAGACCAGCGCCGGCTCCCGGCGGTGATCGTCATCGCCGGGGCAACCGGCACGCTCGGCGCCCGGCTGGTGCCTCGCCTGACCGGACACGGGCTGCGGGTGCGGGTGCTGACCCGAGACCCGGCGCGAGCGCATCACCTAGCGAGCGGCGGCGTGGAGGTGGTTCGTTGTGACGTCCGCGACCGGGGCGGTGTCACCGAGGCGCTCAGTGGTGCCGGGATGGTTATCTCCGGGAAGATCCTGGTGTTCGGGCGGGGAGACAACCCGGTCAACTTCGTTTCAGCCACCGACGTGGCGGCCCTGATCACGCACGTAGCGACCGGCGCCAGCCTTCGCGACCGGGTCCTGGAACTAGGTGGCCCGGACGACCTGACCTTCAACCAGCTCGCCGCCATCGTGCAGGAGGAAACCAGGCTCTGCGGCTCCGTGCGGCACATCCCCCGGCCGGTCCTTAGGTTGATGGCCATGGCGAGCGCCGTGCCGAAGCCCGCGCTGGCCCGCCGGGCCCGCGCCGCCCTGGTCATGGACACCCTCGACATGACCTTCGATCCGGCCCCAGCCCGACGGGAGTTCCCTGACCTGCCCACCACCGACATCCGCTCAGCCCTCAAAGAACTCCTGGCCTGAAAGGCCCAGGCTCAGCGCACGGAAGGAATTTCAAGCTCACCGGCCGGGTTCCTGGCCATTCAAGGTCTCCGGTCAGAGGCCTACCGTCGCCAGCGCGGCCTGGAACTTCTCCTCCCAGTCGGCCAGCGATCTGGTCGGACCGGCCGGGGCCGGCTTGATCCGTTCCAGGCAGGACAGCGCCGACCTGACCGCGGCCGCGGGCTGCTTGGACGTCACAGCGGCGTCGCCGAGTTCAAGCTCGTGCTGCAGGTTGTCCCGGCCGTGACCCTGGACCAGGTCAAGCAGCAGCAGCGGACGGCCGACCGTCCTTGCCTCCATGCAGGTGCCCCCAGGGCTCGTGATCACGAGATCGGCAGCGGCCATCAGCTCGGGTATCCGATCGGTGAAGCCGAAGGCCTGGACCGTGGGCCGTCGCTCGGAGACGGCGTGCAGCTTGCGCTCTAGCCGGGTGTTGTGACCAGCGACGGCAAGCACGTGCAGGCCAGCGTCGGCTAGCGCCTCGGCGATCTCCGCCAGCGGACCGAGTCCCCGGCTGCCGGAGATCAGCAGCACGCATCGGTCCTGGATTCCTACGCCCAGGCCGATCCTGGCCGCCGCCTGGGTGGGCGGCCGGTAGAACGCCGGTCGGACCGCCGGGGGGATCGCAAGCACCCGTGCGTCCGGCTGGAACCGGTGAACCGACGGCTCGGCCGCCAGCGAGGTGACCAGGTACAGGTCAACGCGCGGATGGATCCACAACCGGTGCGGTGCGACGTCGGTGCAGAACACCACATGCCGCGTCGACGGATACCGGCTCGCCAGCGTGCTGACCGCGGATGCCGCGGTTGGGCTGATCGAGATGACCAGCTCGGCCGGATGCCGGTCGAGGTAGTCACGCAGCCGCGGCACCAGCTTCACCCGGGCGGCGGCATCCACCTGAAGTGCGAGCCGATTGCCGGTGCGCAGTGCCGCGAAATGAAACGCGTCGTACAGCCCGGGAACGGCCAGCATGGTGCGGAACGTAGTCTCAGCGGCCGGACCCCAGCCCTGACCGAGCAGCCACGTCGCGTCTAGCGTGTGAGTCTTCCAGCCATGTGCCTCAAGGGTGCTCGCGCAAGCCATCGCCGCGCTCTGATGACCCGTGCTGATCGAACCGGGAACCAGCAAAGCCCGGCGACGTGACCAGCCCAACGGGGCTCCCCTTCTGTGCGCACTACCAGCCCGACCCGCCGACAAATGACACTGTAGGGCATCATGGTGAACGTAGCGCCATCACGCCATAGCCGATCGTGACAGAATTTACGGCCCTGGTCCGAATGTCCCTTTGATTACCGCTTGAATACCGCAAGATTCATCACCTGAGACGATCCTCAGCCCACATTCAGCTAGCTTCCAGGCCGCTGACGCTTACTAATGATGTGCCGCAACAACGACCGACCGGCACGCAGGCCGCCCGCCGGCTGTCGGAAAGCCGCTGCCCGCCAGCCCCGGGCGACCATGCAGCAGCCAGAATCTGTCCAGCGGTGGTCGCGAAGTACGCTGGCACGGGGTAAAGGTGATGCAGATGCAGGAAGATCAGGGCAACGGCGAGGGCCAGCCCGAGGTCGCAGGATCGGAATCTGGTCCTGCTGCCGACCAGGACCAGCGGCAGCGTGACCACGAGCTGGGACCGGTCGGCGACACCAGCTTCGGCCAGCCCGGCTTCAGCCAGCCCAGCGGGCTAAGTTTCCCGAGCACAGCAAACCAGCCCGGCTTCAGCCAGCCCAGCCCTGCCAGCTACCCGAGCGCCTCCGGCCAACTTGGCGCACCTGATCACCCCAGCGCACCAAGCCAGCCAGGAGCGGGCGGCTACCCAAGTCCATACGGCCAGCCCAGCGGGCTCAATCACCCCAGCGCGACCGGCCACCCCGGTTACGGCCAGCCGGACACGACCGGCCACCCGGGTGCCTATGGCCAGCCCGGCGGAGCCAGCTACCCCGGCGCCGGGCAGGCTGGATACGGCCAGTCCGGTTACGGCCCACCTGGCGCGGGCGGCTACCCAGGCCCGTACGGCCAGCCCGGCGGAGCCGGCTATCCCGTAGCCGGCCAGCCCGGATACGGCCAGCCCGGATACGGCCAGCCCGGATATGGCCCGCCTGGCGCGGGCGGCTACCCAGGCCCTTACGGCCCGCCAGGCGCGGGCGGATTCGGTCCGCCAGGGCCACCCGCCTGGGGTCAGCCGGGCGGCTATCCGCCACCTGACCCTCGCCGCCGCCGCAGACGCAGCCTGATCACCTACCTCACGGTCGCGGCCGTGGCGGCTGCGGCGGGCGCCGGAGCGGTCCTCACCCTGAGTCACAACCCGGCTGCCAACAACACGACCAGTCACGGGTCTACCAGCCATGGCGTCGGCAGTACATCCGTGCGGGCGGTGATCAACGCGGTCCAGCCTGGTCTGGTCGATATCTCCAGCGAGCTTGGCTATGAGGGCGGCGCGGCCGCCGCCACCGGCATGGTGATCAGCAGTAACGGCCTCGTGCTGACCAACAATCACGTGATCACCGCCACCACCGGGCTGGTCGCCACCGTCGTCACTACCGGCCAGCGGTTCCGGGCCAAGTGGCTCGGCTACGACTCATCGGCAGATGTCGCGGTCATCCAGCTGATCAACGCATCCGGGCTCAAAACGATCCCGATCGGTAATTCCGCCACCGTCCGGGTCGGCGATAACGTCGTCGCTCTCGGCAACGCCAACGGCGCTGGCGGCGCTCCCGCCGTCGCCGGATCGATCACCGGGCTGAACCGCACCATCACCGCCAGCGACAGTGGTGCGGGAACAAGCGAGACATTGCACGGGATGCTGCAGACCAATGCCGGCATCGTGCCTGGCGACTCTGGCGGCGCGCTCGCTACCACGGCCGGTCTCGTCATCGGGATGAACACGGCGGCCGCGACCGGCAGCTTCGATAACCCCGGCCAGAGCGTGGGCTTCGCGATCCCGATCAACCGGGCACTCACGATCGCCAGGGAGATCATCAAGGGGCAGGCCAGCCCGACCGTCAGGATCGGCGCGACCGGCTTCATGGGAGTGCTCGTGCCGGCCCACCAGGCCAGCCTGAGCACAAGCCCGCGGGAGCAGCGTCGGCTTCAGCTCCAGCAGGACCAGGCGGGATCGGCCTTCCCGGTTCCGAACGCTGGCCCCGCCTGCCTGGCCAATGACCAGTCCTCTGGCATTCCGGCCCACGTCGCCCCGGCCAGCACCGGAGCGCTGATCATCGGCCGGCTCTGCGGAACTCCGGCCGATCGGGCCGGACTGGTAGCCGGAGACGTCATCACGGGGGTGGGCAGCCACCGGGTGACCTCGCCGAGCCAGCTGACTACCGTGATGCTTGGCTTCAAGCCCGGCGTAGCAGTCCAGATCATCTGGATGGACATCAACGGCCAGAGCCACCACAGCACGCTCGTGCTGGCCCAGGACCCGCCGGCCTGACGATCTGGCGGCCAGCGACCGTCGGCCCCTGGAGATTTCTCCGGGGCCGACGTCGATCCTGAACGCGGTCAGCCGGCCAGCCAGGCCCGCATCCTGGCCTCGCAAGCGGCGACCGCCGCCAAGGCCACATGCTCGTCACGGGAGTGCGCCAGCAGCGGGTTACCTGGGCCATAGTTGACCGCGGGTATGCCGAGCGCGTCGAACCTGGCAACGTCGGTCCAGCCGAGCTTGGCCCGCGGCGTTCCGCCCATCGCCTGCACGAACGAAGCCGCTGCCTGGTGCTGCAGGCCAGGCCGGGCCCCGCCGATCACGTCGGTCACCGTGACCTCCCAGTCGCCGAATACCTCGCGCACGTGCTTAGCTGCCTGCTCGGCCGAGCAGTCGGGGGCGAATCGGTAGTTGACGGTGACCACGCACTCGTCCGGGATGACATTGCCGGCCACGCCGCCAGTGATGCCGACCGCGTTCAGGCCCTCGTGGTAAGCGAGGCCATCGACCGTCGGCTGACGCGGCTGGTAACCGTTCAGCACCGCCAGGATCCCGCCCGCCTCGTGGATCGCGTTCCGGCCCATCCATGACCGTGCGCTGTGCGCCCGCTCGCCGGTTGCCCGCACCTGCGCCCGCAGCGTGCCCTGGCAGCCGCCCTCCACGACGCCATCGGTTGGCTCGAGCAGAACAGCGAAGTCGCCCGCGAGCAGCCCGGGGCTGCTCCGGCTCAGCCTGAGCAGCCCGTTGCGCTCGGACTCGACTTCCTCGCAGTCATAGAACACATAGGTCACGTCCATCACCGGAGCCGCGACCTGCGCGGCCAGCAGTAGCTGGACGGCCACTCCGGCCTTCATGTCGGTACTGCCGCAGCCGTAGAGCAGGCCGCCGGACACCCGGGACGGCAGGTTTCCGGCGACCGGGACAGTGTCAATGTGGCCGGCCAGCACCACTCGCGCAGACCGGCCGAGGTCCGTCCTGGCCACGACGGCATTGCCGTCGCGATGCACCGTGAGGTGAGGCAGCGGTTCCAGCGCCGTGGTGATCGCGTCGGCCAGCGGCTCCTCGGCCCCGCTGACGGACTCGATGTCGACCAGCCGGGCCGTCAGCTCCCCAGCTTGCAGGGACAGGTCAAGTGCCACGGCGGCAGCATAGCCCGGCGGGATTTCGCTCAGACGGCGGCACGTTCGGCAGTCTGGGCTGCGTGTGCAGTCGCGGTCAGCTCGGTCGCTGCCGACAGACCGATGTTCAGCGGGGTCAGGTCAGGGCGCTTGGGAAGCATGCCGTCGCCGCTCGACACGCCGCGCAGTCTGCGGCTCAGCCATGGTGCCGCGTGCTCTTTGGCCCATCGGGTGTCGTCCCGGCGGCTGGCCAGCCAGTCGGCGGCAGCTCCAGCAAACCCGGCCGCAGCCGCCTGCGGATGTAGCGGGAGCCGCCAGTCCTCGCTGACCGGCACGCCAGCGACCTCGCTGGCCAGCAGCGCCACCCGGCGGTGCCCGTCGGGAGCCAGATGCAGGCGGTCCGGATTCCAGAGCCTGCGGTCGGTGAGAATCCGCATCGGCCACAGGTCGGCGAGCAGGCAGTCATAGCGACTCGCGATCGCGCGCACGTGCATGCTCAGCACCGCCGCCTTGCCTCTGATCAGCCGCAGCACCGGGAACGCCCGCGGGTCGAAGGCGGTGAAAGCCATCACCGTGCAGCCGGCGGCAGTCAGGCTGGCGACCGCGGACTCGAAGGTGGTCGCCAGCGCATCAGGGTCGGCCCGCGGCCATAGCAGGTCATTGCCGCCAGCCGCCAGGCTGACCAGATCCGGGGCCATCGCGATGGCGGCCGGCACCTGCTCATCGAGCACCTCGCCGAGGAGCTTCCCGCGGATCGCCAGGTTGGCGTAGTGCAGGCCGGACTGATGCCTGGCCAGCCGCTCGGCGAACCGGTCTGCCCAGCCGCGGCATCCGATGCCGTCAGCGGCGGGATCGCCGACGCCCTCAGTGAAGCTGTCGCCTAGGGCGACAAAGGACCCGATCTCCGGCATCGTCGATGCACATTCCTTCCGTTCTGGTGGCCGGCTCCCGGCTGTTCAGGCGTCCCGTGGGACGCTCATCCGTTATTCCCCACCAGACGCAGGACTCACAACACTGCGCGCAGCACACTGATCCCGATGTCCGGCCGGGTGGGCCCGCAGTTCGGACAGCGCGGCCCGGACTGTGGGATGTTCAGCCAGTAGCCATCGACCGCAGCGCGGCTGGCGGCTATGGCGGCGACCAGTTGGCCAGCCGTCACTGATGGTCCCGGTGGATTCGTCGACAACCCGGCCAGCACCTGGACGGCCGGATTCGCACCGCGGGCCTGGGCAGCGGCTGCCTGCACGAACCGTGCGTACACCCGAGCGTCTCGCTCCAGGCTCTGGGCCTGCAGATCAATCATATCGGCGGTGGCGGCCAGTCCGGCGATCAGCCGCAGGGCCAGGAACCTTTGCCAGCGCGGACCCGCGCCGCCGGGCGGCAGCACCGCGGTCAGGTCCAGGGCAGGAGCGACGATGAAGACCAGCCGGTGCGCGTGGGCCAGCGCCGCCGCCCGCGCCGCCGCTGGCACGACTGAGCGCTGCTCAGACTCGGGCGTGCTGGCCCAGGCTTCCGGGTCGTACAGCACCGCGCGGGTGCCGGCCGGCAGCCGGCCGCTGGTCACGGCCGCCGTCAGCGCGGCCGCCGAGGCGAAGGCCGCTACCGGCATGGCGCTGAACCCGGCGACCGGCTGCTGACCGGACCGCAGGATCTCATCGAGCTGCGACCGGCCCAACAAGCCCCGCACCACCGGATCGGCCTGCAGCCCGGCGAGCGCCGACTGGGTAAGCAGCCAGCGCGTCCGCAACGGCGGCAGCAAGGCATGCACCGGCCCAGCCCCGGCCGGCGAGCAACTGGCCAGCAGCGCGGGCAGCACTATCGCCGTCAGCACCACGGCCGTGGCCGACCATCGCAGCCTCGCTGCCCGGCCCGGCATCACGGGCTCAGCCGGACGTTCGCCGTCATGCCGTCGAGCGGCAGCGTGCCCGACCGGCCGGTGACGTCGACGATCGCCTGGTAGGCGAAGCCCTGGCTGGTGGCTACCGGAGCGGTCAGCAGCTCGGCGATCCGGCCGGGCTCGCCGGTTATGCCAGCGGCGGGCACGCTCACCTGCACGTGCTCGCCCAGCCGGATGGCGCCGACCGACTGCTCGCTGACCAGCACGATGACCTGCCACCTGGCGGCGGTCCGCAGCTCGATGACCGGCAGCGCCGAGTCGAAGGCCGGCCCGGTGACCTTGAAGCTCGCCTGCGGCCCCTCGGGCAGCAGGGAGAACAGCGGCTGCTGCGTGACGGGCTCGGATTGTGACTGGTCCGGGTAGGCATGAACGCCAGCCGAGCCGGCGATCTCACCGGCCTGGGCGTTGAGCGCCACCACGGTGCCGGGGGCTGGCGCGATGATCCGGGACTGGGCGAGCGCGGCCCGGCCGATCGCCCGCTGCGCGACGTCCTTGGCCAGCTGCGCCCTGCCGGCAGCGATCGTGGCCGGAGCGGCGGGTATCGCGCGCAGGGCAGCCAGTCGAGCCCGGTCGGCATCGATCGCCGCGCTGTCCGCAGCGACGACGGCGAGCGCGGCCGGAGCCACCTCGGTGGCCAGCACCTGGCCCTTGCGGACCGGCTGCCCGACATTGACCAGGATCCGCCCGACCTGACCGGTGCCGGCGAAGTTCAGGGCGATGATCCCGTTGCTCGTCACCGTACCGGTCAGGTTGCTGGCGTCGGCCGCGAGCACTCTGGGCACGTACCAGGCGGCACCGAATGCGCATGCCGCGGCGAGCAGCAGCGCACCGGCGCGCTGCAGACCGGTGATCGCGGTCGGGGCAAGCCGGCCACCGCGCGCGGCCGGCTCGTCGGGCGATACCTCCTCATCCGTGTCCGTCCGCCGCCGCCCGCGGAAGGACAGTTTTGTGTCCCGTTGATATAGCGAAGTGCTCACCAATGCTCACTTTCGACCGTCCGCAGATCGGCCGTCCTGAAACCCCGCAACTATGCCGGAGCGCCGAATCAGCCTCTGGTCCATCTTCCGGCATTCTCCGCGATCGCCGGCTCAGTATGGCACTAACCCGGCGGAGAATTATTCCGCGCCGCTCTTGCTCACCCGGCGCAGTACTATCCACTAGCCAGTGGCCGGATAATCGGCAGTCGCATCGGACCGCGGCAGGGGGAAGCACCTCGTGGATTCATCAATGCTGCTCGCCACGTCCGGTCTGCTCGCGGCGCTCGTGGTCGCATGCCTGCTGCCGGTGCGAGCCGACAGCCCCGATGACCGCGGCGACGGCAGGGCATCTGTGGTCATACCCCGGCACGTCCCTACTCCGTCGCATCGGCCAAGGACCTGGGCGTTCCTGGCTTTCACCACCTTCTCCGGCCTGGTATTCCTGGACTGGCAGCGGCCGTCCCTGCCGCTCGCCTATGACGCGGCGGTCCGGGCTGTCGCGGTGGCCATCACCGGAGATGCAGCCAGCGTCAACGGCTACGTCGCCCGGCTCAACGCAGCCACCGTGTTCCTCGGCGCCGCCTACTTCGTCGGGCTCTCCCTGGTAGTCAGGGCCACTATCGGCCGTCGGCTGCTGATGGCATGGCACGCGGTCATGTATGTCGCGATGTCGATTCTGACCCAGGCGCTGATGATTACGGCCGGACTTGCCACCGGCTGGCTAGTCGGTCCATTTAGCATTGAAGCAACCCTGGCTAATTTGCTGATCGGCGGACTAGTCGTCATGCGGCTTACATTCACGACATTTGCCTTGCCCCGGGCTACCACAGTTCCGCGCACGCGCCGCTGGTGGATCTGGGACAGCATTATTGCCTGCTGCGCACTGATCGTCGCCATAGCGGCCATCGTCACCACTTATGCGTTTCTCTCCGAACGGCCGAATCTGTCCAGCCAGTGGCAGGTATTCGTCCCCCTTTATGCGGTGAGCCTGCTGTTCGCGATCGTCTGCGCGCCGCTGTGGCTGCTGTGGTGGGTAACTCGCAGGCTGCCTGAGCCGAGCGGCGAGCGACCGCCGGTCGACGTGATCGTCCCGGCCTACAACGAGGCGGAGAACATCGGCCAGCTGCTCAGCTCGGTGGACGTGGCAGCGCAGCGGTACGGCGGACCGGTCCGGGTCGTCGTCTTCGACGACGGCTCGGTCGATCGCACCAGGCAGATCGCGACGACATCGGTCGGCGAATTCCGGCATGCCAGCGGTCAGGTGCTGTCCGGCCCCAACGGCGGTCAGTCAGCCGCGCTCAACCGGGCGCTGGCGGTCACCGACGCCGAGATCGTGGTGCGGATCGACGCCGACTGCCTGATGGGGCCGGACGCGCTCAGCTACGCGGTCGCCTGGTTCGCCGATCCCGCGATCGGCATGGTCGGGGCCGTGGAGGAACCACGGTCCGACCGGGTGACCTGGTTTCACCGGTTGCGCGCGCTCGAGACCCTCTACCAGTTCCGGTTCGCCAGAATCGGGCAGAGCCTGGTGGATGGCGTGGTCGTGATCCCGGGCACCTTCACCGCGTTCCGGCGGGCACCGGCGATGCTGGCCGGCGGGTTCCCGGTCGGGATGAACGGCGAGGATACCGACCTGACCATGCAGTTCGGGCGGCTCGGCTACCGGGCCGTGATCGATCCGAGGATCGTCTGCTACGAAGACGTCCCGCGCACCCCAGGCGAGTTCGTCGAGCAGCGGACCCGCTGGGCCAGGGCCGGGATCCATGTCTACGCCAGGCACGTCCCGGCGCGCAGCGGTTTGGCCGGGCCGCGGGTCTGGTACTGGACGCTGCGGCGCGGCTTTGCCTGGTTCTCGCTCCAGGTCAGCATGATCGCGCCGATCTTCATGGCCGAACTGGCGCTGACCAGGCCTACCGTGCGGCAGAACGTGGTGACCGCGGCGGTCGTGTACCTGGCGGCCGGTGCCATTCCGGTGCTGATCAGCCTGCCGTTCGCGGTGCGGCACCGGTTCTGGCGGTCGCTGCCCTGGCTGCCGACCTGGTTCCTGTTCGCCTTCCTGCGCCGGCTGGCGACCCTGGAGGCTGTCATCACGCTCCCGGTCCGCCCGGTCCGCCCGGTCCGCCCGGTCCGCCCGCGACGCCGAGGCGCACAGCCACGGCCAGACCGGGCTCAACCGGTCCGCTAGGGATCAAAGGCCCTACCAATCCCTGGGCAGCAATCACCTTGCATGAACTTCGTTAGGGATCATGGTCGGCGCGCATGGGTCGCGCAAGCGAGCGGTTTTTCACCCGATCGGGCCGGTTAACTGTACCGGTCCTCCGGGACCGTGCCTTAAGGAGGTTGCCATGAACGACGTGCTCTACGTGGGGCTGACGATCGTGGTCTTCGCCGTGCTCTTCCTGCTGGTGAGGGGGGTCGAGCGCTTTGAGCGCTGAGAACTGGCTCGGCCTCATCGCCGGCCTCGGCCTGACCGTCTACCTGTTCCTAGCCCTCGTCCTGCCGGAGAGGTTCTGATGAGTATTCGTCGTGCCGGAGGTGCGCATGAGTAGCGCAACCGCTGGCTGGCTGCAGGCCGGCCTGCTTGTTGCTGCGCTGGCCGCGTGCTACATCCCGGTCGGCAACTACATGGCCCGCATCTTCACCGGTGACAAGCACTCCCGAGTCGAGCGCGCCATCTACAAGACGATCGGCGTCGACCCGGCCGCGGACCAGAAGTGGTCGGCGTACCTGCGCAGCATGCTGGCGTTCTCCGTTGTCAGCGTGCTGTTCCTGTACGGCATGGAGCGGCTGCAGCATTACCTGTTCCTCAGCATCGGGATGGCCAACGTCCCGCCCGCCCTGGCCTGGAACACTGCCGCGTCGTTCGTTACCAACACGAACTGGCAGAACTACTCAGGTGAGTCCACCATGGGCTACCTGGTGCAGATGGCCGGCCTCGCCGTACAGAACTTCCTGTCCGCCGGTGTTGGCATCGTGGTCGCGATCGCGATGGTCCGCGGCTTCGTCCGGTCCAGGACCGACAAGCTCGGCAACTTCTGGGTCGACCTGACCAGGATCACCATCAGGTACCTGCTTCCGTTGTCCGTCGTGGGCGGACTAATCCTGGTAGCCGCTGGTGCGATCGACAATCTCTCCGCCTATCACACGGTGACCACCCTGTCCGGTGCACACCAGACGATCGTCGGCGGACCTGTGGCCTCGCAGGAGGTCATCAAGGACGCGGGGAATAACGGCGGCGGCTTCTTCAATGCCAACTCCTCGCACCCGTTCGAGAGCCCGACCCCGTTCACGAACTGGTTCGAGATCTTCCTGCTGCTGCTGACCGCGTTCTCGCTGCCGCGCACATTCGGCAAGATGGTCAAGGACAACCGGCAGGGCTACGCGCTGCTCGCGGTCATGGTGGTCATCTGGCTGGCGGCTGTCGGCGGCATCAGCTTCTTCGAGATGCAAGCCGCAGGGACCGCCCCGCACCTAGCGCACGGCGCGATGGAGGGGGTGGAAACTAGGTTCGGCACGCCGGGCTGCTCATTGTTCGCGGCGTCTACGACGGTGACTTCTACCGGCTCGGTGAACTGCTTCCACGACTCACTGACACCGTTCGGTGGCGGCATCGCGCTGTTCGACATCGCCCTGGGCGAGATCGCTCCTGGCGGCGTCGGCGCCGGGCTGTACGGCATCCTGGTGCTGGCCATGGTCACGGTGTTCGTTGCTGGTCTGATGGTCGGCCGGACGCCGGAGTACCTGGGCAAGAAGATCCGGCCTACCGAGATGAAATACGCGGCGCTCTACTTCCTCACGCTGCCCACCGTCATCCTGACCGCCGCCGGGCTGTCCCTCGGACTCAAGAACTGGCCGTCGCCGAAAACATCACCGCTGTCATCGATTCTCAATCCTGGGCCGCACGGCCTGACCGAGATCATGTATGCGTTCGCTTCTATGGCGAACAACAATGGCTCAGCCTTCGCCGGCCTGACGACGAACACGATCTGGTACAACACGGTCGGCGGCATCGTGATGCTGCTCGGCAGGTTCGCTCCGGAGATCTTCGCCCTCGGCCTGGCCGGGTCACTGGCTAGACAGGCACGGGTACCCGCCAGCGAGGGCACGCTGGACACGCGCAAGCCGCTGTTCGTCGGCATGCTTGTCGCCGTCATCCTCATCCTGGTCGGCCTGACCTACTTCCCGGCCCTGGCACTGGGCCCGTTCGCTGAAGGACTGCACTGATGTCTGTGACAACGACACCTGAGGCTCCGCAGACGGGGCGCACGCCGGCCCGACCTGGCCAGCAGAAGATCGGCGGGGGGCTGCTCGACCCGAAGATGCTGTGGAAGTCGACCCCCGACGCGTTCAAGAAGCTGGACCCGCGGGTGCAGCTCAAGAACCCGGTCATGTTCGTCGTCGAAGTCGGCGCCGCGCTGACCACCTACACCGCGATCACCAAGCCGTCCGTCTTCAACTGGACCATCGTGGTCTGGCTGTGGCTAACTGTCGTCTTCGCCAACCTGGCCGAGGCCGTGGCCGAGGGCCGAGGCAAGGCGCAGGCAGACACGCTGCGCAAGACCAAGCAGGAGACGGTGGCCCGCCGCCTGGTCGGCTGGCAGCCGGGGCAGCGGGAGATCACCGAGGAGCCGGTGCCCGGAACCCAGCTCACCCTCGGCGATCACGTGGTGGTCGAGGCTGGCGAGATCATCCCCGGCGACGGAGACGTCGTCGAGGGCGTGGCGTCGGTGGACGAGTCGGCGATCACCGGCGAGTCCGCCCCGGTCATCCGCGAGTCCGGCGGCGACCGCTCGGCGGTCACCGGCGGCACCAAGGTGCTGTCCGACCGGATCGTGGTGAAGATCACCTCCAAGCCGGGCGAGACGTTCATCGACCGGATGATCGCGCTGGTCGAGGGGGCCAAGCGGCAGAAGACGCCGAACGAGATCGCGCTGAACATCCTGCTCGCCGCGCTGACGATCATCTTCATGATCGCCACGGTGACCCTGCAGCCGTTTGCCATGTACGCGGGCACGTCGGTCACGATCACCGTCCTCATCTCGCTTCTCGTCTGCCTGATCCCCACCACGATCGGCGCCCTGCTGTCGGCG